>OGGQ01000501.1_pt1 | contig 56577 bp, 78 predicted proteins | sample 1571191 | NCBI WGS metagenome assembly OGGQ01 (sample SAMEA2582061, study PRJEB24529) | metagenome | biome: Human gut stool | place: China | collected 2011
CACGCATCCTCCGTGTCAATCAGCGGAGTGATTGACACGGGAGTGAACAGTAACAATCTATCTTCTATGCTATTTCAAAAACTCTATAAAGAAACAGCCCAAACTGAATCCACAAGCTTACCTGTGAACTACAGTCCGGGCTTTTCTTATTTATCTTACCACTCGAATTTCTTCTCGAAGTATGCTTTCAGATCTTCAATCTTAACTCTTTCCTGTTCCATTGTATCACGGTCACGTACTGTAACAGCTCCGTCTTCCTCGGAATCGAAGTCATATGTTACGCAGAACGGAGTACCGATCTCGTCCTGACGACGGTAACGTTTTCCGATATTTCCACGATCATCGAACTCACAGTTGTAATACTTAGATAACTCTGCAAATACTTTCTCTGCACCTTCGTTCAGTTTCTTGGAAAGTGGGAGCACACCGATCTTAACCGGAGCCAGTGCCGGATGGAAATGAAGTACAGTTCTCATATCCGGTTTCTCTTCTGTTCCGATATTCTCCTCATCATATGCACTGCAAAGGAATGCAAGTACAACACGGTCAGCACCAAGTGATGGCTCGATAACGTATGGAATGTATTTCTCCTTTGTCTCATCATCAAAGTATGTCATATCCTGTCCGGATACATTCTGATGCTGAGTCAGGTCATAATCTGTACGGTCAGCGATTCCCCACAGCTCACCCCATCCGAATGGGAAAAGGAACTCAACGTCTGTAGTAGCCTTACTGTAGAAGGAAAGCTCTTCCTGATCATGGTCACGGTAACGTACTTCCTCATCTTTCAGTCCAAGAGATGACAGCCAGTTCAGGCAGAAGCTCTTCCAGTAATCAAACCACTCAAGGTCTGTGTCCGGTTTGCAGAAGAACTCAAGCTCCATCTGCTCGAACTCTCTTGTACGGAATGTAAAGTTCCCCGGTGTGATCTCGTTACGGAAAGATTTACCAATCTGTCCGATACCGAATGGAAGTTTCTTTCTGGATGTACGCTGTACATTCTTGAAGTTTACAAAGATACCCTGTGCTGTCTCAGGACGAAGGTATACTGTGTTCTTCGCATCCTCTGTAACACCCTGGAATGTCTTGAACATCAGGTTGAACTGACGGATATCTGTAAAATCATGCTTTCCGCAAGTCGGACATGGAATGTTATTATCCTCGATAAATGCTGCCATCTGCTCCTGTGACCATCCGTCTACAGAGCTCTCAAGCTCGATTCCATTCTCTGCTGCATAATCTTCAATAATCTTATCTGCACGGAAACGCTCATGACACTGCTTACAGTCCATCAGCGGATCACTGAATCCTCCAAGATGTCCGGAAGCAACCCATGTCTGTGGGTTCATAAGGATTGCACAGTCAACTCCAACATTGTATGGATTCTCCTGAATGAACTTCTTCCACCATGCTCTCTTCACATTATTCTTAAGTTCAACACCAAGATTACCATAATCCCATGTGTTGGCAAGTCCGCCGTAGATCTCAGAACCCGGATATACGAATCCTCTTGACTTTGCAAGTGCTACGATCTTGTCCATTGTCTTTTCAACCATTGTATGTTCCTCACATTCTTCTTTATCATTTACATTATTTACATAACTTATGCACTCCGGTTAATCTTTTTACAGAAGTTATTCACATCTTCCTTTAAAGATATTCCCCTTTGTACATCAATGTTTCCTATTATAACGACTAATGCCTTATTTTTCAAGCTGTTTTAGGTACTTCTCTTTATGTTTCCGCTTATATTCATACATAACTTCATCTGCTCTTTGCAGAATCTCATCTGTAGAAACAATATCATGTCTTTCAGGGAGTTCTATAATACCATAACTGAAGCTCTTCGGATAATCACCAGCACCTTCCCGACGAAACGCTTCATGTATATTTCTAAACTTTTCCTGCATGGTCTCTTGAGAACAGTTCAAAAGCACAACACAGAACTCATCACCGCCAAGACGCACGAACAGATCTCCCGGCCGGATATTTGCCTTCACCGTCTCAACGAAATGCAGCAGGTAGCGATCCCCTTCCTGATGCCCGAAATGATCATTCACATATTTCAAATGATCAAGATCACAATAACAAAAGACAATCTTCTCACCTGTAGCAAGCATCGTCTCCGCTCGTTCATGGAACAGATGACGATTTCCAATCCCTGTAAGTTTGTCTCTGTAAGCCTCTTCTTCAAGTTCCTCTTCTCGTTCTTTCAACTGCTTTGTCATTATATTAAATGCTTCTGAGAATTCTCCCATATAAGAAACGCTCTGAGAATAATCTCCTTTCGCCACCTGCTTTGCCTGCCAGGTGAGATGGTTCAGATTCGCATGGATATTCTTCAGATTCTCACAGAGGAAATTATCTCGTCCCGGTGCTTCAATTGACAGATTTCCCTTTGAAATCTCCGCTGAATAATGCTTCATCTCTTTCATCGCCTTGTCGAGATATTGCAGTCCCATTCCAAGCTTATGAAAAGATTCATCCAGGCATTCAAGATCCAGCTTCGCATTCTCAGAATCATATATAATATCCCGCAGATATTCAAATAATATCTCACAGTTTTTCTCTTCCATAACTCTAAATGTCACCTTCTCTTACATCTGCCTGAAAACGGCAGACACGGCCTCCTGTAGCCCAGCAGTCCGTTTCCACTGCTACATATTTCTTTCCAGAGTATAAAGATAAAATTCCGGAAATAAATCCTTCATCATAATTGCAGACAGTCTCACCAAGCACCGGAAGTCCCGAACAGTCCGCATCTTCCGAGACGGTCAGAATGATCTGCCCGCTCTCCTCGTCTACTGATTCAATACGGAGTACTCCAATCTTCATTTCTGCCATCTTCTTCTGGAGTTCACCCACAAACTGATCCAGCGGCTGATTCAGATTCAGCATCTTACGTGCAAAAAATTCTCCCGCTTTCCTTCCCGCATTCCGGAAAATCTCAACCTGCTCCTCTCTTCCGTAACGTACCGCAAGCTCATCCTTTATAGAATATTCCAATAACCGATATACAATCACAGGGAGTTCTCCTCCAAGATTCCCCCTGCTGTTCTCATCATATTCAAGGTAGTCTTCGAAAGAAATCGGTTTCTTCTCCTTCATAAAAATGTTCTCGTCCATCATTTTTCTCTTTTCTTTCCTCTGCTACTATTACATTTACAACAAAATACACTCGTTTCACACTGTCATGTAACAGGTGATATAACCGTAGTATAGCATGATTTTTTTCATGATTCAACAATTGCATAATGTCTTAAATGTTGTTGAGAATTTTTAAATAATACCCCAAATATCACAGCAATGTCTGCAGTATCTCCAGAGACTTGAACTCCTTATCTACATACATCTTCATCAACCGTCCCATCACGCGTCCAAACTTCTCCAGCACTTCCGGCTTCACGTTAAATGTATATAATTTCTCAATTGTACTGGATTCAATATACTGCATCGTATACAGCGTAGAACCGTCAAGAAACATTCCGTCTCTCACTTCTCCGTCACATTCATTACACACAAGTCCGCCCTTCGCCGCGCTGAACACTGCCGGCCTCGTCCGGTCGCCACACTGTACACACTGGAACACCTGCGGTCCCTGTCCGTTGATTGTCAGCACTTTCAACTCGAAAATGTAACGGATCAACTGATTCGGAAGATGTGGATTTGTCAGCGCACGCATCGTCTGATAAAGTAATTTTAAAAGTTCCCGCTCATCATTCCGTTCCCTCGCATAGTAATTCGCAACCTCAAGGAAATAAAAGCCATAATATGCGCCTACCACATCTGCTCTCAATTCCGAAAAATAATTGGATACATTTACAGACTGAATTGTGTAGGAAGAACGACCTTCATACATCGTGAATTCACCGAAAGTAAATGGATTCACCGCTCCCACCAATGGACTGTTCGGTCTTCTTGATCCCTTTGCAAAGGCTGAGATCTTCCCCTGTTCTTTTGTAAGTATGACAACTCTGCGGTCGTACTCGCCCACCGGTGCGACAGAAAGCACCATTCCTGTCAAAACGATCTGATTCACGATGAAATTCACCTTCTTTCTGCTATATTTGTAAAGATGTTGGAGACAAAACCCACAACTACGATGCCTGCGGATACTTCGTGCAACGCATTTCCAATATCTTCTAATATATCCGATTTCGCGTGTAAATACAAGGAGCTGTTCTAGGGGGGGATTTTTTTGGGATATGAGTTTTCCTTGATTCCCTGAATCTGCTTTTCAATTATTCCCATATCATATTCTTCAGCGTATTAGCGACTTACGTCGCTAGATATGCTAAAAAGCGGTAGCCACCAACCTCTCAGTCAGCAGCTGCCGCTCTCATCATTCTTTTTATTCTTTATCTTCAAAGGCTTCTTTCATCTTATCCATGAATCCTTTTTTCTTGCCCTTTTTCTCTGATTTCTCAGATTTTGTAGCAAGGTCATCATGCTGATGAAGTGTATTTCCACTAAGCTCATCGAATTTTCTCAGAGCCTCTTTCGCCTCTGCGCTTAATCTCTCCGGTGTCTGGATCACTAATGTTACATAATGATCTCCTCTTACCTGAGTATTTCTAAGGGATGGAACTCCCTTTCCTTTCAGACGTACTTTTGTATCTGTCTTTGTTCCCGGTTTTACTGTGTAGAGAACGTCTCCGTCTACGGTTGGAATCTTCACATCACCACCGAGTGTAGCCACTGCGAAAGAAATCGCAACGGTTGAGAAGATATGCATATCCTGTCTCTGGAAGATTGGGTGTCTGGATACGTTAACCTCAACGAGGAGATCTCCTCTCGGTCCGCCATTAACTCCCGGTTCTCCTTTTTCACGGATGCGTACGCTCTGTCCGTTATCGATACCTGCCGGAATCGTAACTTTGATCTTCTTTCTGCTGGATGTATATCCTGTACCTGCACATTTCGGACATTTCTCTTTCACGATCTTACCGGAACCACCACAGTTAGGACACGTCTGTACATTCTGTACGGTTCCAAAGAAGGACTGGGATGTATATACAACCTGACCTTTACCACCGCACTTTGGACATGTCTCCGGTGATGTTCCAGGCTTTGCACCTGTGCCGTGACAGTCTTCGCAAGGATCTTTCAGCACAAGATCCAGTTCTTTCTCGCATCCGAAGACAGCTTCCTCGAATGTGATACGGATACTCTTTCTGATATTAGCCCCTTTCATAGGACCGTTGCTTGCGCCGCCTCTTCTAGAGCCACCGAACATATCTCCGAAGATATCTCCGAAAATGTCGCTGAAATCTGCTCCATTGAAGTTAAATCCGCCGCCGAATCCACCTGCTCCGCCGCCGGCACCGCCATCAAATGCAGCGTGGCCGAACTGATCGTACTGACGACGTTTGTCAGCGTCACTCAGAACGGCATAGGCTTCGGAAGCCTCTTTGAACTTTATTTCTGCTTCTTTATCCCCTGGATTCATATCTGGATGGTACTTCTTCGCAAGCTGGCGGTATGCTTTCTTGATTGTAGCATCATCTGCATCTTTGCTTACGCCGAGCACCTCATAATAATCTCTCTTTGCCTCTGCCATAACACAAATACTAACCTTTCTGTATCTCTTTCTTAACCTCAAGAAATTCTACGAAGCTACAAAGCTCCGTAGAATTTCTCTTCATGCTTCATTTATCTGATGCCCTGCTGCCTGTTTCTCTTCTGTCTTACCGGCATCTTTTCTATATTTTAGACTTCTTTGTAGTCTCCGTCTACAACATCATCACCCTGGAAACCATCCGGAGCCGGACCAGCTTCTGGTGTAGGGCCAGCCTGCGCACCTGCTGCAGCACCTGCCTGCTCATACATCTTTGTGAACAGTTTCTGTGCGCTCTCCATCAGTTTTTCCTTCGCAGCTTTGATCTCTGCTACCTGCTCTTCTGTTGTGTTCTCCGGAGCAGATTTTGCAAGGATATCTTTCAGTGCCTGAACGTCAGCCTCTACAGCTGCCTTCTCTGTAGCATCGACTTTGTCACCAACCTCTTTGATTGCCTTCTCTGTCTGGAATACCATAGCGTCTGCTTCGTTTCTTGTATCGATTGCGTCTTTACGTTTCTTATCCTGAGCCTCGAATTCAGCTGCTTCTTTTACAGCTTTATCGATATCGTCATCAGACATATTAGAACCTGCTGTGATTGTAATATGCTGCTCTTTACCTGTTCCAAGATCCTTAGCAGATACATTTACGATACCATTTGCATCGATATCGAATGTAACTTCGATCTGCGGGATTCCACGTGGAGCCGGCGGGATTCCATCAAGTCTAAACTGTCCGAGGGACTTGTTGTCTCTTGCGAACTGTCTCTCACCCTGTACAACGTTGATGTCTACAGCTGTCTGGTTATCTGCTGCTGTTGAAAAGATCTGGCTCTTCTTTGTCGGGATTGTTGTATTTCTCTCGATCAGTCTTGTAGCTACACCACCCATTGTCTCGATAGACAGTGACAGTGGAGTTACATCAAGAAGAAGGATATCTCCTGCGCCTGCATCTCCTGCAAGTTTACCACCCTGTACGGAAGCACCAAGTGCTACACACTCATCTGGGTTAAGAGATTTGCTAGGCTCTTTGCCTGTCAGTCTCTTAACTTCTTCCTGAACAGCCGGGATACGTGTTGATCCACCAACGAGAAGTACCTGTCCAAGCTCGGAAGCTGTGATTCCTGCATCGGAAAGTGCACGTCTTACCGGTTCCTGAGTCTTTTCTACGAGATCTCTTGTCAGCTCATCGAATTTAGCTCTTGTAAGGTTCATATCGAAATGCTTCGGTCCTTCAGCTGTTGCTGTGATGAACGGAAGGTTGATATTTGTTGTTGTTGCGCTTGAAAGCTCTTTCTTAGCTTTCTCTGCTGCTTCTCTTAATCTCTGAAGAGCCATCTTATCTGTAGAAAGATCTACGCCCTCTTTTGCCTTGAAGTCTGCAAGCATGTAATCTGTGATCTTCTGGTCAAAGTCATCTCCACCAAGTCTGTTGTTACCAGCTGTTGAAAGTACTTCGATAACTCCATCACCGATCTCGATAACGGATACGTCGAATGTACCACCACCCAGGTCGTAAACCATGATCTTCTGCTCTTTCTCGTTGTCAAGACCATAAGCAAGTGCAGCTGCTGTAGGCTCGTTGATGATACGTTTTACATCAAGTCCTGCGATCTTACCTGCATCTTTTGTAGCCTGACGCTGAGCATCGTTGAAGTAAGCCGGAACTGTGATAACAGCTTCTGTTACTTTCTCACCAAGGTATCCTTCTGCATCTGCTTTCAGTTTCTGAAGGATCATTGCAGAAATCTCCTGTGGAGAATATTTCTTATCGTCAATATCTACTTTATAATCTGTTCCCATCTCTCTTTTGATTGATGAGATTGTTCTTGCTGCGTTTGTTACAGCCTGACGTTTTGCAGGCTCACCTACGAGACGCTCTCCTGTCTTTGTAAATGCTACAACAGACGGTGTTGTTCTTGCGCCTTCTGTATTCGCGATAACTGTTGGCTGTCCACCTTCCATAACGGCAACACAGCTGTTTGTTGTACCAAGGTCAATACCAATAATTTTTCCCATGATAAATTTCCTCCTCTATCTAATCTCTGAATCTTGTTAAAAATCAAATTAGTTTGCTACTTTTACCATGCTGTGTCTCACAACACTTTCACGGTACATGTAACCTTTCTGGAATTCTTCTGCGATGATGTTCTCACCGAGCTCATCATCTTCCACATGCATTACTGCGTTGTGGAAATCCGGATTGAATTCCTGACCAACTGCCTCAATTGGTTTTACTCCAACGGATTCCAGTGTAGTCATAAGCTGTTTGTAGATCTTCTCCATTCCTTCTACGAACGGAGCATTCTTCTCCTCCTCCGGTACGGAACCAAGTCCACGCTCGAAGTTATCCACAACCGGAAGAATCTTTTCTATGATATCTTTCGCTCCGATCTCGTACATCTGGGATTTCTCCTTCTCAGATCTCTTGCGGAAGTTATCAAACTCTGCCATCTGACGAGTAACGCGGTCTGTGAGTTCCTCGATCTTCTCGTCTTTCTTGTCCTTCTTCTCTTTCTTTCCGAAGAACTTTTTCTTACCTTCTGATGCTGCTTCTGAATCTCCTTCAGTCTCAGTTGCTTCCTCTGTCGCTTCTTTCGCTTCAGTCTCAACTTCCTGGGCATCTTCTGTTTCTACTGTCTCTTCAGCTTCTGCCTGCTCTTTCGCAGCCTTTGCTTTCGCCTCTTCAACAGCTTCTTTTACCATATCTTCTTTGCTCATGTTCTCTGTCACCAGCTTTCTACCTTCCTATTCTTTTGGTTCTTTATTATAAATCGCATCCAACTCACATTGTAAAGTCTTCAGCGTCTTCATGACATGTTCATAATCCATTCTCTTCGGACCGATGATTCCAATCGTTCCTTTCATGCCTTCTCCCAGTTCATAAGTGGCGGTAACAACACTGCAGTCTTTCATCGTCTTAACCGGAGTTTCATCTCCGATGTAAACCTGTATGCCGTTGTTCTCCTCACTTGCCAGCGTCTCTGTCACCAGATCAGCTAACTGCTGTTTCTCTTCGAATGCACTGATGATCTCCTGTGCACTCTGCTTATCACTAAGCTCCGGATATTTAAAAATATTCGTTGCGCCGCTTGTGTAGATCTCCATATCATTATCGACATGAATAATCTCTGCCACTGCGTCAAGCACATGACCAACAACCTCACTGTGGATACCGGCCTGTTCTTTTAATCTTGCGATCAGACCTAATGTGATCTGATCAATAGATAATCCATTCAGTGTCGTATTCAGAAGCATGTTCAGCTTCAACAGATTCTCATTACTTAAGGTTTCTCCAACTTCGATGATCTTATTCTTGATCACATTACCACCAAGTACGATAACTGCTACAATCTGTTCTTCATCCACCTGTGACAGCTGAATAAACTTCAATGTGTTCCTGCTGTTGACCGGTGCGGAAACCATCGTCGCATAATTGGTGTTAGAAGCAAGAACCTTTGCTGCCTGTTGGAGTACTTTCTCGACCTTATCTGTCTTCTCGAGAAGTGCATCCTCTCGTCTGCTGATCTCCTGCTCCTTGTTCTCCATCAGAAGATCTACATAAAAGCGATATCCCTTATCTGATGGAATTCTTCCTGCTGATGTATGCGGCTGGAAGATGTAACCAAGGTCTTCCAGATCTGCCATCTCATTCCTTATCGTTGCGGAACTTAATTTCAAATCTGTGTATTTTGAAAGGGTTCGTGATCCGACCGGTTCGCCAGTCTCCAGATAATTCTGTATGATGGCTTTCAATATCGTAAGTTTTCTTTCACTTAATTCAGCTTCTACAGACATCTCTGTGTTCCCCTTTCTTCTCATCTTTGTTTTTTATTAGCACTCTTTGTTTTTGAGTGCTAACACCTTACAGATACTAAGATAGCACCTCGATTTCTGTTTGTCAACACTGATTGTTATTTTTATAAGTTTTTTATTTTCTTCTTATTTTATTAATAGGATGCTTTTTGGGGGAGGGAATGTGATTTTATAGAAATGTTGTTGACTTGGATTGTAATTTTGTGAATTCCAGGCAAGCTTATAGCCAAATCATAAGTTGACTTGAATTATGATACATAAAATCCAGGTCAAAGACAAGTTTATTTAACTTACACTAATTGACCTGGATTTTAAAACCTGCTATCTATACTATCCCCTGATCTGTCCGTTTCCGAAGATAATATACTTTGTTGTTGTCAATGCTTCGAGTCCCATCGGGCCTCTTGCATGAAGCTTCTGTGTGCTGATTCCGATCTCAGCACCGAATCCGAATTCGAATCCATCTGTAAATCTTGTTGATGCATTTACATAAACTGCTGCCGCATCGATCTCATCCTGGAATCTCAATGCATTATCATAATCTTTTGTAATAATGGATTCTGAATGTCCTGTATTATATGTATTGATATGTGTGATTGCCTCATCAATGGAATCAACAATCTTCACGGAAATGATTGCATCCAGGTACTCTGTTCCCCAGTCTTCTTCTGTTGCCGGGATGATCTCAGAACTGATTGCCTGCGCTCTCTCATCTCCACGAATCTCTACTCCATGTTCTTTCAGTTTTGTTACGATCTTAGGCAAAGCTACCTCTGCAATCTTGGAATGAATCACAAGTGATTCACATGCATTACACACACCAAGGCGCTGTGTCTTCGCATTTTCAATAATATCTGTTGCTATCTTAATGTCTGCTGTCTCATCAACATATACATGACAATTTCCGGTCCCTGTCTCAATTACCGGAACAGTGCTGTTCGCAACTACATTTGCAATAAGTGCTGCTCCACCTCTCGGAACCAGAACATCGATCCAACCATGCATCTTCATCATCTCATTTACAACTTCTCTGCTTGTATCTTCTACGAGAAGAATGAGATCCTGGGATAACTTTGCTTTGCGAAGACCTGTCTTGATTGCACGCGTGATTGCCTTGTTAGAATGGATTGCATCACTTCCGCCACGGAGAATTACCGCATTTCCTGTCTTGAAGCAAAGGCCAAATGCATCTGCTGTCACATTCGGTCTGGATTCGTAGATGATTCCGACAACGCCAAGCGGTACGCGTTTCTTTCCGATACGAAGTCCGTTCGGTCTTGTCTTCATGCCAAGTACTTCTCCGATTGGATCATCCAGTGCAGCAATTTCACGCAGACCTTCTGCCATATCTTCAATTCGCTGTTCCGTCAGTGCCAATCTGTCGATCAATGACTGTTTCACGCCCTTATCTTTCGCAGCTTCGATATCCTTTGCATTCTCCTGTAAAATCAATTCTCTCTCTTCCACAAGTTCATTTGCCACTACGAGAAGTCCTCTGTTCTTTGCTTTTGTTCCAAGCTTTGCCGCTCCGCGGGATGCATTCTTTGCAAGTCTTCCAAGCATTTGCATGTATGTCTCCATTTCTGTTACTCCTTTCATCCGCATGTCTCTGTCAGTTTGTTTCTAGAAATCTTTTTCTATCTGTTTCTGTTATGTCATTTCTTAACTATGTCGAGAGTATACCACATACCTTTTCTTTTTTCTATATTATATAATGATGTGAGTGTCAAAAATAAATTTTTCCACTCACTGATGTAACCGACTTGCTCCATTGCTATGCAATTCTCGCAATCATATAATATCTTTCATCCAGATATCTCTTAAGAATCCGCCATATTTCTCCTTCGTAAGCATCTTCTTATATCCTTGTTTCATGACATTGGATCTGCTGAAAACATTTTCCGGATGTACGGTACAGAGCAGATACTGATATCCCAGCTGTCTCAAATCTTCTTCCGCATGCTGCATCATTTCATATTGTAAATGATGCCCACGAAACTCCGGCAGTACCACCGCTGTATCCATCATTGCACAAAGTTTCAGCTGCTCTTCTTCCATATTAAGATCATATCCAAGATTATCAGGATGCAGTCCCGGCAAAATTACGAAGAACATGGCTCCTACATTTTCATCTTCATCAACAGCAAGATACAAAAGTCCTCGTTCTTCTCTCATCCAGAAATCAAATTCCTCATACGGTTCTGCGACAAACCATTCTAGAACGTTCATCCCCTGGTCTACCTTATTTACAATTTCATACGCTTCTTTCAAGCGTTCTCTTCCGACGCGAATTATATTTATCATAAATAAATCTTCCTATTATGTACTCACTTCTGTCTATCAACTTTTAAAATTATTGTAACTGTTCTTGTAGTCCTGCAAAAAACAATTCATAAGGATCATCCTCACCTATAAGTACCGGTGAATTTTCTCCGCCACCATTCGTACTGCGCTTCATTGCGGCATAAAATTCATCTCCTGCCTGCACAATATCCATCGGATAAAGTTCATAACCTGTCTCACGACATACAGAGCAGAATCCTCCAAGAGGATCTTCTGCATCCCTTGTCTTTATGAACTGTTCTCTTAATTTATCATCATGTCTTGCTTTGCGCTGTAATTCATCTAAAGCTTCTACTGCATTCATGTTTTCCTTCTCCTTCTGCTCTACTATTTCTATATCTTAGCATAGCCAGTATCACCTGTAAATCCTCTGAAAATTCTTCAACATTTGTGAGTCGCTCTGCATCCACAAAATTAATCTTATAATTTTGGAAGGTATTTTTCTAGATCTTCTGGCAATGTCAACATGAAAAATGAGAGCCAGAACAGCTCCCACATATAGTAACTATTCCAGCTCTCATTTTTTATACTTTCAAACAGAATCCGAAGTCTAACGCTCACAAATTCCTCTGTAAATCTTCTCTGCTGTCATCGGCAGTTCTCTAATGATCACTCCTGTTGCATTTTGGATCGCATTGCTGATTGCCGGTGATGGTGTATTGATTACGATTTCTCCGATAGACTTCGCTCCGAACGGTCCTGTCGGTTCGTAGCTGCTCTCAAACTCAACACGGATTGTTCCGACATCGAGACGCGTCGGAATCTTATACTGCATCAGGGAATTGCTGAAGTTCTTTCCCTTCTCGTTATATACGATATCTTCATACAGTGCCATACCGATTCCCTGTGCGATTCCACCTTCTACCTGTACACGCGCAAGACTTGGGTTAATAACTGTTCCACAGTCTACAACTGCTACGTAATCGATCAGTTCGAGTACACCTGTCTCTTTGTCGATCTCAACTTCTGCCATACCAACCATGAATGGCGGTGGAGATACCGGTGAGGAAAATGCTTCACTTGCGGATAGTGGTGCGTTGCTGAAGCACATTACGTTATTTCCGATCTGGCTTCTTGAGATCTGCTTTCCTGTTGCCAGCTCTGTTACATATTCTCCGTCGAAATCTACATCTTCCGGCTTACATCCGAGATACTCTGCTCCGCGTTCACAGATTTTCTTACGAAGGGACTCACAAGTCTTAACAACAGCCTGTCCTGTTACATAAGTTGTACTGGATGCGTAAGAACCACAGTCGTATGGAGAGATGTCTGTATCCACTCCGAATACAACAACTTCTTCCGGTTTACATTCAAGACACTCTGCTGCCATCTGGGCAAGGATTGTATCGCATCCTGTTCCCATATCAGTAGCTCCGATGATCAGACTGTAGAATCCATCATCATTTACTTTAATCTCAACCGCACCTGTATCTACTGCTGAGATTCCTGATCCCTGCATGGACATTGCAACTCCGACACTACGGACTTTTCCATTTCCCATATCACGGTATGGATACTTCTCATCCCAGTTGATCATTTCTTTTGCTCTTGCAAGACATCTGTCGAGTGTACAGCTGTTTGTAACTTCGCCATAATAAGCCGGCATCTTATCGCCCTGACGTACCATGTTCTTCTCACGAAGCACTGTCGGATCCATTCCAAGAACTTCTGCAAGTTCATTTACAGCTGATTCTACAGCGAACTGTCCCTGTGTTGCTCCGTATCCACGATAAGCTCCTGCTGACATTACATTTGTATAAACTACATCATATGTGAAGCGGAATGCTTCTGCCTTTCCATAAAGCGGAATAGATTTGTGACCGGAAAGACCTACTGTTGTCGGTCCGTGCTCACCAAATGCTCCAGTGTTGGAAAGTGTATAGAGATCAATTGCTTTGATATTTCCTTCTTTATCTGCTCCCAGACGTACATGAAGTTCCATCTCATGACGCGGTGAAGAAGCGATCAAAGACTCTTCTCGTGTATAAATGATCTTCGCCGGTTTTCCTGTCTTCCAGGTAACAAGTGCCGGATAAACTTCTGCAACTACTGTCTGCTTCGCACCAAATCCTCCGCCGATTCTTGGCTTGATCACGCGTACTTTGCTCTTCGGGATATCAAGCGCATGCGCAAGGATTCTTCTTGCATGGAATGGAACCTGTGTAGATGCAACAACATTCAGTCTTCCATATGCATCTAAATATGTATAAGTACGGAATGTTTCCATCATCGCCTGTTGGTTTGCCTTTGTATGGTAAACACGATCGATCACGTGATCGCATTTTGCAAGAACTGCCTCTACGTCTCCATCCTCACTCACATCATGTGCACAGAGATTTCTCTTGTTGTCTGCTCCAACCGGACAGAGACTTCTCCAGTTGTCTTCCGGATGAACAAGGATCGGATTGTCCTTCGCTGTACGGAAATCAAGTACCGGTTCAAGAACCTCATACTGAATCTTAACAAGCTTCATTGCTTTCTTAACAGCTTCTTCAGATGTTCCAGCTACGATAGCAGCTGCATCTCCAACAAAACGCATTCTCTGGTCAAGGATCAGACGATCATACGGACTTGGTTCCGGATATGTCTGACCAGCCATTGTAAATCTCTTATTCGGGCAATCTTTATATGTAAGAACACATTCGATTCCAGGTACTGCCTCGGCACGAGCTGTATTAATATCCTTGATTAATGCATGTGCATATGGACTTCTTACAACTTTAACGATCAGACAGTCTGACGGTGCAAGGTCATTCGTATAAACAGCTTTTCCTGTTACAAGTGCAGCCGCATCTTTCTTAACAACAGGACGGTTTACAATCTTCAGGGATTCTACATCTTCTCCTTTTTCCTGATTGCTGTGGACAAATTCCGGTTTCTCAGGAATCAGATTCTGAACTTTATCTATTCTTTCCATTCTTACTCCTCCCCGCCCATTTTCTTTACTGTAATATTAACTGCTGTATTTCTTACTTCCATATATTTCTGGATTGCACGAAGCTGTCCCATGTATCCTGTACAACGGCACAGATTACCTGCAAGATATTCTTTAATCTCTTCTATCGAAGGGTTCTTCAATTCACGGAACATTGCAAGTACGTTCATAATGAATCCCGGTGAACAGAATCCGCACTGTTCTGCACCTTCCTGTGCAAGAAATGAGCCGAATTCCGCAGCTTCTTTCTCTACACCCTCAAGTGTTGTCACTTCATGTCCGTCAATGCTTGCTGCAAGAACAGAACATGACAAACGGGATTTTCCGTCGATCCATACTGTACACAAACCACAGTTTGTTGTCTCGCATCCACATTTTACACTCTTACATCCAAGATCACGCAGAAGGTTCAAAAGGACTGTATCTGCTGCGATCTCTGTGCTTACTTTCTTTCCATTCAGAGTAAACTGTACTTCCATCCTATTTCTCCTCCGCATTATATTCATCTAAAATTGAGCGCATCTCTCTGCGAAGCAGAACCTCTGCAAGGTGCTTTCTATACTCCGCACTTCCGCGCATATTGCTTCCATAAGTAAATTCTGCTGCCACACGTTTTGCATACTCTGTAAGCTGCTCGTCTGTAGCATCTTTTGGGATCTCCCACTGCTTTTCAAGCAATGCCGCTTTCATCGGTCTTGCTCCTACTGAAAAGAACCAGGACTCCTGACCTCTGTAAATTCCTGTTACGACAGAACATGTCAGCACCGGGAAATCTGTCTTTGTCTGACGAATTGATTCGTAACGGAATTTTCTCTTACTCTTTCTGACAATTACAGATACAAGAATATCCTTATCTGCTTTTCTGTTTACAAACTCAGAAAGTCGAACAGTTCCGCCATTATATAATTCCACAAATGTATCCAATGCCAGTAATGCAGTCAGCACATCAGAAAATCCGTATCTTCCATAGATACTGCCTCCAACTGTTGCCTGATTTCTAAACTGAACTCCAACAATATGACGAAGGCTTTCTGCAATTCCGTCCCCATAGAATTTTCTCAGCCCCTCATGCTCTTCCAGCTGGCGCAGTGTACACATTGCTCCAATGCGGAAGACATGGTCTGTCTCCTCAATCTCATTCAAACCAAGATCCGACATATCAATGATCGTCTTCACTCTCGCATTTCCTAATCTCATCCACATCATGCCGCCCATGATACGACTGTTTCTTGCCTGATTCAGCTCGTAAGCTTCCTCCAGTGTCTTAACTTTCACGTAATTACCGATTGTTAACACAGTAGGTCTCCTTCCTATCCACATACCTTTTCCGAGGATCGCGGTTCTCATCCTCGCAATTCTCTCTTGTTATCTTATGTCGTTTCTTGCGATTGTTTTTCAAAAGACAAACATGCAAGCATAAAAAAAGTGCAAATGAAACAGCTTTGTCATTCACACATCTAGCAGATTAATGATATCATATGTATAAGAAAAAAGTCAAAAAATCGGTTATACTTTATTATAATCAATTCTTATAAGATGTGCTTATAAACAGGGTATTATAAATAAGAAAGAAATCCCGAAACTATGTTGACATCATTGTACCCTCGGTGTTATTATTTGCTTAAACACGGAAACGTATAGTAACGTTAGATACATGATGTAATTTGGGGACGGCGCATCTTGCCGTTTCTTTTATGTTTATTTACAGTTTACGCTTTCTTGCATAGATGTATATTAAACAGTTACCGTTCATGGCTATTATGATTATCGTTCGCAGGGAACTTATGAACAGTAACCAATAACCTGCTATGACCAGTAATACTTTGTTTCACCATGTTGAAGGAGGATAAAAAGAATGGCAATTTTTAAAGGCGCAGGTGTAGCGATTGCTACTCCGATGAAAGAGAATCTTGAGGTCAATTATGACAAATTAGATGAGATGTTAGAGGAGCAGATCGCAGGCGGTACAGATGCGATCATCATCTGTGGAACAACAGGTGAATCTGCTACTATGACAGAAGAAGAACACGCTGCAACAATCCGTTTTGCAATTGAGCGTGTGAACCACCGTATCCCGGTTATCGCCGGAACTGGTTCTAATTGTACAAGAACAGCAATTCAGCTGTCCAAAGAAGCGCAGGAAGATGGAGCCGACGGACTTCTGCTCGTAACACCATATTATAATAAAGCAACACAGAACGGACTGATCGCTCATTACACAGCTATTTGTAATGAAGTAAATATTCCGGCTATTCTGTACAATGTACCAAGCCGTACAGGATGTGGACTTCAGCCACAGACAGTTGCAACACTTGTGAAAGATGTTGAGAATATCGTTGGTATTAAAGAAGCTTCTGGAAATATCAGCACAGTCGCACAGATTATGCATCTTTGTGATGGTAATGTAGATCTTTACTCAGGAAATGATGATCAGGTTGTACCACTTCTCGCACTTGGCGGAATCGGTGTTATCTCCGTTCTTTCCAACGTAGCTCCGACCTATGTACATGATATGTGCTATAAATTTTTCTCAGGAGATATCGCAGGTAGCCGCAAGATGCAGTTAGATGCACTTCCGCTGATTGACGCACTCTTCTGCGAGGTAAACCCAATCCCGGTTAAGGCTGCTCTTAACATGATGGGGAAAGAAGTCGGAACTCTTAGAGCTCCTCTGACAGAGATGGAAGATGCACATAAAGAAGTTCTGAAAAAAGCAATGATCGATCTTGGAATTCTGTAAGAGAATTTTTTCAACCTATAAAAAAACGATTCTACTTCTTAAAAATAAGACCATCGGCTGAACATAAAGCCGATGGTCTTATTTTTATTCACTTATTAATACTCTCTTTCCGACATCAGTTCCTGGATCAAATTCAGGTTCGAATCCGAATGCTCCAGTTCTCTCGAATAACGATACACAATTTCTATCACATCTTTTATGCTCAATGCTTTTTCATTCATTTTCCATTGCGCCATCAGAAGTTCATGGATCAGAAGTGTACTGACAACAGCCATCTGAGCTTTTGCAAATGCTTCTCCATCATATACTGCACCGCAGAAGTAAGTACTGATGAAATATACCAGGAGCTGTTCATATTGTATTTCATACTCCGGCATTTCTTTCTGAAGCCAGGTATGAAACTCTCCTAGCATCTCCATATAGTGCTTTTCGCACAGATTATCATTTGCATTTCCATATAATAGTTTCTCCGCTTTTTTAAGATAAGACTCCCAATCGCCTCTTAAATGTTCCATCTGATACTGATTTTGGAACATCTTTCTAATATACGTCAGATGATCTGCTTCTGCAAAATCAGTTTCAACTTCGTGAATCCCTTCTTCCGTCCGATAATAATCAAACACATCATCCATAGAAAATATATCTTCTTCATCAATACATTCCTGCACATCACGTGCAATTTCCAGAATAAGTGCTGCCCGTAAATTCAGCTTTTTCTCTCAGTCTTGTAAAATATCAATCAACACTTCTCTGGCATCCACAAGCTTTGAATATAAAAATGGATCAAAGTCACCATATTCTTCTTCCTCGTCTGTTTCATAAGAAAGAAAATGCATCGGCTCTTTTTTGTTCATCAGGATTCGTGCCACTTCCGGGCAAGATACAGAAAGCGTTACTTCCCGCACATCTTCAAATTCTTCGATATGTCTGGGATATAATTTACAGGTTCTGCACAAACTTTCTTCTCCTAATGCAGTATACATATCACATAGATTCGATCTATTAAGAAACACACACCTTTTGTCTTTATCCTGTTTAAATGTTCCTTCCTCCCAGTTAATAGATTCTTTCAGATGCTCCGCAAATACACCTGTCTCATTTTTATACTTTTCCAGCGCGGCTTCATCCGCAACGATCTGCCATCCTGCACAACAAGTGTCCTCGCACTTTCCTGCAACACAACGAAATTCATGATAATAATCAGGTATTGTATACAACATTGATTTACTTTATCCATTCCCTTTCCACTTTAGTTATTTTTTAACTGACATCATTATAGCACGCACTTCCGGGCAGAACAACGATGTGATTGACACGGGAGTGAACAGTAACGAAATTTTTCAATGTGAAATTTTCTTTATTTTTTTCTTGACATTCCGCACGCCATAGGGTATACTTAACAAGTCGCTTGAGTTAAGCGACAACTGAATAGGGGATTGGTCAAATGGTATGATAGGGGTCTCCAAAACCTTTGGTGGGAGTTCGATTCTCTCATCCCCTGTAAACCCAGTAATCGTTATGGTTACTGGGTTTTTTGTTTTTCCAAGTAAATACAAGGGTTCTAGGATTCTAGCATATTAGAATAATTCTCATAAAATGGTGAAAATATACGATATTAGAAAACTATGCAACACGAAATGCAACACGAAAATAGAAGAAAATGATACAATATTAAGGCCCCAAAGCAAACTGCTCTGGGGCATCTTTTCTACTCAATCCAAGCTTGGAACTTGTCCACGAATCTCTTCTTATCCCCTGCATAACCATCTGCACCATTGGTCTTCAAGGTGTCAATCTGCTCACTGTAGAAGTTTGCGTTATCTCTAACAGAAGCTCTGTAGTGCACCATCTTGTACTTATATCCCTCCGGTGTGATGTAGTACAGCTCTACTGCCAGGATCGGTGATCCGTCTCCGAGAATTCCATTGACCTTGTCATTCAGATTGTAGCTGTTCGTGAATGTCAGATATGGAAGCCATCCATTTCTTTCAGTATATACCCTTGCGCGGATAGATCCCTTACTCACCTTGATGGCAAGATATCTGATTGCTACGTTGTCAGATTTTCCAGCCCAGTCATCCTTATTGGTAACTGCCGGCCACCATCTGTCTGTATATGCCTGATATGTAATATCGACCTGTCCTAAGTCTTTCTTCTCTGCTGGCTTAGAAGGTGCTGACGGTGTTACTGGTGTGGCGCTTTCGCCAAATTCCATGTAGCAATAGTTGACATCAACTCTTCCGTTAACTCCATCAACATGACCATCGGAAGAATACTGCCAAATAGCATACTGACCTTTGTATGTATCTTCCGGAAGATTCTTGTATCTTGCCATCCACTCAACATATTTTCCGCGAACACTGCCAAGATAGTTGTTGAACCAGCTTAAGGATGCGTAGATTCCCGGAGTATATCCAGCTGCTTTAAGTCCTTCACAGACAATCTCGCAGCATCTAGGAGCATAGTTCTGTGTTCCCGGCTCTTCCACATCAATGAAGATAGGCAACTGGAATGTATGACCTTTAATCAATCTGAGAATATGCTCAAGCTCTGATTTCGCCTGTCTGTCGCAAGTAGCGTAGCTGTACAGATAGACTCCAACTGGAATTCCAAGTCTTTCGCACTCTGCAAGATTACGAATCCACTGTTTATCGTCCTGTGATGCGATATCATCACCATAGCCGCAGCGGAGGATGGCCCCAGCACAACCAGATGCCTTTACTTTCTCCCAGTTAATGACTCCGTTGTGGTAAGATACATCAATGATAAGTTTACTTATACCATTCACCTTCTTTCAGTTCCGTTTTCTTCTGCTCAATCTCCGCTGCGTGTTCCTCTGAAAATTTCTGCATTGTTTCCAATGACGTTCCTTCATTGTCTGAGATTTCCTTTGCGGATAATCCGTAGGCGAAACTCTTAATAATTTCTTTTACCGTCTGTTCTGTCATGATATTCTCCTTTCTTGCACTGGTGCAATTCTACTTTTTCTTATATGCGTTTCTATTCCACATCTCTGTCACTCTCTCCCAACCACCAGTACTCACTAAATAGACGATAAATGCGGCAATGAATGATGCAAAAATGTAATACCATTCAATCACTATCTTATAATAGGTGCACAACACAATTACTGATGCTGGTGTCAGAATCAGTGATGTGATCAGTGCCACAGCATTTGTCTGTACTTTCTTCAGTTCTGGCATTTCCTTAATCGTCTGTACAATCGCACTGACTAAAAAGGCCAGTACTCCGATTCCTGTCAAAATGTAACTCATATACTGCATTAACACTTCCATGTTCATAGTCATTCCTCCATATCATGCGCCTGTTTGTTCAGGTGCTTCTCAATCTTATTTATGGCTTCCGTTACAGGACCGTTGCAACCCTTTTCCTTGAGTCCTTTCAGGCAGGCGAGAAGCCCGTAGGTAATTAGGCACTGTTCTTCGTTGATCTTCCGGATGTCCTCTTCATGGGTTGCTCGGATCTTTTTGATCTTCTTCTCGAGCTCTTCCGGCTTTTTAAAGAATTTATATGCTGCAATCAGCACTCCTCCGATCACTCCCAGCGCACCAATCAGGCTGCCTACCGCAATAATTGTCCCTATGCTTATATACACGGGTCTATACCTCCATATAATTTATGCATAAAAATAAGACCGGTTCACGGTCTGTCTCTGATGCTCATATGTATCACCTGCCTTATTTCACCATTACCCTCACAACATGCTTGATAATCTCCGGTGGTATCTCGTATGTGTACTCCAATATGTACGTCGCTCCCTTGATCATTGGCTGAATCAATGCAGACAGGATTGTCTCTTTATTATCTCGCTTGCTGATCTCGCACTCTCCTGATGCTTCTTTCTCATCTCCGTTTTTCAGGATGTATTTCGCAGAAGTCACATCAAATGGCTTCCCGCATGTACTCCTGACGCTGATGCATACATATTTCTTTTCCCCAAGCTCAAATATAGCACTATCCATGACGCACCGCCTTTCTGCAGCATTTCAGCCGCGCATTATAGTTTTCCTGCAGGACTTGTGTTTCCCGGAGAGTGACGAGCCGTGCTACCCACGGCAGCAACAGCAATCTGACTTCCCGCTTCGGTCCGACCAAATCCGCCTCTGTACAATCCTGGAGCAGTTGCGCCTCAGTGTGGGCATGATATTCGATCATCACTTCGCATTGTAAATGCCCTCTTGCTCCTGTGCTACTCTCCGCCCAGATCTCGATTTCCTGCAGTCCCGGCATTCGTGGGGCGGTTCCCTCCCAGTACCCCGGACGGTCCGGGATGGGCGTAAACTCCACCTCAATAGAGTTCACTATGCCCCATACCCTGATGATCATTTCATTCTGCCGGATCCACAACCTTGAAGGTCAGGTGGATCGTGCTGTTGGCGTCAACTGTGGTCGCTTCTGCCTCGACATCGCTGATGATCGGTGCCTTGGTATCGACTGTAACATGCCTATCAACCTTTGTTGTCTTCCCGATACTGTCCTCAGCGATAATAGAAATTGTATTCGCGCCCTCATTAAGGGTAATTTCTTTCGAGAATGCGCCGCCTTCACCGACTGCTACTTCCTCTCCGTTAATAGTTACCCTAGAGAGAGTTACCGCGTCAGACCCGGCCGTCGCCGTACCTGATACCGTAACCTTTTTGCTGTTCGTCAGCAGCCCTTCTTTAGGACTCGTAATGTTTAGCGTCGGCGCGGATGTACTGATCACAAAGGATACCGTCGCAACGTCAGAAACATTGCCGTCATTATCGGACACCTGCAGGCTGACACTGTTGGAACCGTCTGACAGGTTGGTTGCATGATACGTGCAGGTCTTCTTTCCACCTGAATCGCTCCAAGACAGTCCCTGTGTTACCTGAACGCCGTTGACCTTGAAGATTACGGACGCCATGTTGAGACCAGATCCGCCGGCATCGGAAAGCTCCATGACAATATCCTGCGTCGCGCTTCCAAGCACGCTGCCCTGCGTCGGAGACTTGATAGTCGCAGTCGGCTTCGTTTTCTCAAGGACACGGAATTTCAGTTGATCCCCGTATGTGTCGTCCGTAGCGTACATGATCGTCTCGTTGCCCGCCGCGTCGAATGCATGCAGCTCAATCGGGTATGTATGATTCGACTGGCTGTAAGATGATTCTGATCCGGACGGGATGTCCACGCTCCACTTCTGCGTCCCGGAGTTGTAAGATGCATTGTACTGCTGCCCTTTGTATTTGGCATAAGCCCTTACAATATCACTCATGTGTTTCTTCCTCACTTTCTTTCGCTTGAAATTGGATAGTCGTGCGGGTAATCATATGGATAGTCCTGATCGTACCAAAATTCAAATGATATATGAATTCGCTCCCCAGCATTCACTGTGGTTTTCTCTGCTTTCACCTCTTTGATTTCTGTCATATGCTACCCGCCTTTCTTATTCCGTTTCTATTTCCTTCCACAGTGCTTCTGATCCCTGCGCACCGGGCTCCCATACATTATTATCCGCTAAGGATTCATATGTTTTGCCGTTGTGTGTCACCCGGTCTCCGGCCATATACGGATTTGTAGATCCCGGCTGTGCCCACGCTCCAATCCCAGTACCGTCCTGTCCCGGGAGCACCTCTGCAAAGAGTGACGGTGCCGCATCCGGCACCCAGTCCGACTGTGATGTATGTGCCTGCAGAACCTTATACAGTTTTCCGTTATGTGTCAAATAGAAGTCTTTCTGATATGACACACCATTCCCATCCCATACAGGATAGATATCTTTCACGGTAAGTGCCTGCTCATCCGTCAGACTTTGTGCCTGTATCTGCGCAACAGTGACTGCCGCCTGTACCATAGACGACTGCACCTCCGGCATTTTCTCCGGCTTGTACATTACTACGCCATAGATCTTACCTGTATAGATCTCCGTCCTGTAAAACGCCGTGTATCCCTCGTATGTAGCGACCGTCTGGCCGCGCTCCTTCACGATTATCTTCGATGTGCGGCTCGTGTCAGTGAACAACACTTTAAGCTGCTCCGGAGTATTCCCAATGGTCAGGACACACAGATAATTGCCGTGAGACTCTACTTGCTGCACGGTGATTTCTGTTGCATCGTTAAAAATAATCTTCATTTTCATCATCCTTTCTTTTTTGAATCTATACGTTAAATGCGGCTTTGTCCAATATTAAGTTTGAGGTCATCGAATCTACCCGTTATTATGTTAAAAAATACGAAAACGGCTGTTTTGAAGCATGGGCAAAAACAACTGTTATTGGTACCCATCTGAGTTTTACGCAAATTGGAACATCCGGAATATACTATGCGCGTGTCACAAATATAACGAAACTGAATTAAATGGCAAATTAGCCAAAAGCGCCGTATATAGAAACAATGCAGGTTATAACATTGCGTCAAATGGAAGTACATTTCAAGGAACGGATTTTAGCACAAAAGTATTCGACAATATTGGTTTGACTTATCATTGGGTAGAAGATACTCGTTTACATTATTTTACTGTTCCATCTGATGGAGTGTATTTCGTACATGCTATGCTTGGATTTATGGATGGCGTAAGTAAATCAATGTCACTTTGCGGAAGAATCGAAAAGAACTCCGTTGAACAAATGAGACAATTCCGAACAATTGGCGGATATACTTCAGCTGATTATATGTTTTTAATAGAATGTAAGGCGAAAGACACGATACGTTTTACTGCATTACAAAATTCAGGAACTACGATCAAAACGTCTGAAGGATGCAGATTTAATATCATTCGCTTATAACATCACTTCTTTGTATATTTTATTGTTACAAAGAATCCGTATCCTGTCCAATCAGTTGAGGTGAATATAACCAATTTTCCCCCATTGATTTTTATTCCAACACAATTTGTCCAGCTACTATCCCGTGGATTCACATACGGAATTGGAAAAAATTCAGAATATCCACCTTTATATATATAGCTATTTCCGCTGTCAATCCAGGAATAATAGGTATCTGACGGTAAGTTGAGATCAAATGATTCTATTCCGTTACTTGGAAGATGGGTTTGCCATACAGATTTGGAATAGACTTTTTTCCCAAGTACTATTTCCCCTGTCTCTGTTTCGTCATAAGTGATTTTTCGATTCAATTTGCCATTTAATTCAGCAACCGTGTCAACCGTATTGAATACCTGTTTTACCGCTGTAATATTCAATCCATTAATCACAACCTGATATAACGGCATATCTGCCACCAGATCTCCTGCCTGAATATCTCCTGTTGTATATCCTGGTGCTGAAGGCGTTCCTGTAACTGGTGTACCCTGAATTACTTTCAGCGTAAGTGATTCTACCTTTGTACTCTGATTTCTGCTATATCTTGCAACAACAAGATCAATTCTTTTCATTCCCTGGGATCCATTCACAATTGTGAGAGAATCATAGGTGTTCTTTTTTATCGATGCAGCACATCCCTGATGCATAATAACTCCATCCCTGATCTTGATTTCATTATTCGATGAAACTTCTGCTTTTAACTGAGATCCCGTCCGCAGCACGTAGGATTCTGCTCCAAAGATTCCGATATTTATATCTCGGTCCTGCTCTGCCGTAACATGAGGACTTCCGACATATCCTGTAATAATATCCATTTATGTCTCTCCTTCCAATTTGTATTCTATCTTCTCTTTTCCATCCGATACCGTCCAGATTTTTCTTCCAATTGGCTTTTTCATACTCACACCAGTAAGATAATCTCTTCCACCTACAATATCTCCAATGTCCATCGTTCCTTCGATTTTCTTCATTGTCATATCGTATTCTGTTTTGCTTTTTGATTTTAACAGCTTTTCTGTTCCATTCTTCAGAAGATCATCATACTCAGAACCAGAGCTATCATATATTTCAGCTATTTCATTAATTCCGAAAAAATACTGTGTCTGACTAATATTTCCCTGTCCATCAATATACAGATGAAGCACCAGGCGGTCTTTCAATTCTCCTTTTCCAAGACAAATCAGGTGATTTATTCCTCTTTTGTTGTTATCCATTGTGAATTGCATATTATTATCCTCAGAGAACTCATATTCTGCTGAATAGTCTACAATAGAAACTGCTCTTACCCGTACATATCCTGACTCATTTTTCTCTGACTGAATATACTTTATTTCCATACGATATCCTACTGATTTCAGCAGTTTTTGTAATCCAGCATACAGCGTACAATAACGGTCAAACTGATAATTCTTCACCTGTATGCCTGTGTCTTCCTCTATGCCATAAAAGAGCCCAGGAAATGCTTCCTGAACTCTTCTCTGAATTATCTGGTTAAGTTCTCCGGATTCTACTGCATAGTCCTGATTACTTTCCGGCTGTATCACCTTCTTTGTCATCATTCCCCGCCAGGTATATCCCTTTACTGTAATACTGTTTGATTTGGTACTCGTATATAACTCCTGCACAATTCCACCATACTCAGTATCTGGGACATACACCTGACTTCCGAACTCAACCGTACCATTCCAACCGGATCTCTTAAATTCGATCTCAAAATCATTGATTGAGCTTTTCTCATCTTCTCCGATTTCCATGTCTACATTTGCATTTAAGATATATCCGAGCTCTTTGCCAATCGGATCCGTATAGATCAGTTCCATTCCGGCACGCTCCTTTCTTTGTATACCTTAATATCAAAGCCGAATTCACCACTCCAGTTAAGAGTCAGTACGCCAGACGGAATCAGTGCAAATACACTTTTGTCTTTCGCTCTTTTTGCGAAAATATTTTGCACAGTTCCATTTCTCAGATGCTTTGTGATCGTCTTCTCTCTGCTGGCGATTAATATATATTCACCTGCTTCTAACGTCTCATAAATCTGATAAGGATAACCGTTTATCAGTATTCTCGGATCAGCGCATGGACCATATATTACCATTTCAAAGTTATTATCTCGGAAATGATCGATAATCCAGTTCTGCGTTCCGGCACTCTTTCTTGAATAATCATAATTATACGTTATCGGATAGTCTAAGAATGTATATGGCTTTCCTTTATTTGTAGAATCAGGATAAAAGCTTGCCTGTTGCTCCATCGACCAGAATGGATACGGGCAGTATATTTCTATCTTGCAATCTGTACGACTATTATTTTCACCCGATACTTCATTGCTTGATTTTTTTACATATCCATCAATGTAGTATTCGCCATAGTAAATTCTTCCTGGAGTCAGATTGACCACATCGTATTCAAAAGCATTCGTAAGCTTATTAAGGATCTGCTTTCTTTCTTTTTCTTTGCCTCTCACGGTAAGAGTAATGTCATACGTCACCGGTTCTTTTGCAAAAGCATTCACCGTTACACCCATTTCTCTTTCTGTTGTATTGGGTGTCCACTCATAAGCATGGAAATATCCGGAGGTTGCTCTCATTTTGTCTCCGATCAGATTGTATTCTTCTCCATTGGAGCATACATATTTAATCTCGATCATTCAAACACAACCCCCATTTCTCTCAAAGCTCTTGCTACTTCTCTGTCATTTAAATTTATAACTATACTGCCGTCTCCACGTCTGGATGTTGTTTTTAAATATTCCAGTAATGCTTCCAGCTTCTCTGCAATCGTGCTGTTCTGACTATCAGTGCTGCTTTTGCCAGAAATTGCAAGGTCCATACTTGTTCCAATTGGTTTTTTTACAGACTTCTGAAGCTCTGCTGCCGCATTGGATACTAATGTTGTCTTGCCAATCAATCCATTCGCAATTCCGGTATCGATCATCTCTCCAACATAAGCTCCCCAACGTGACGGTGAGTGAATTCCGAAGAATGCCAGAACATTTTCTTTAAATCCACCAAGAACACCTTTTACAGCATCCCATAGCATATGTGCCGCCGAACGAAGTCCGGATGCGATACCGCTTATGATATTGATTCCAATACTTCCCCAGTTCTGGCTCGTAAAAGCATTCACAATTGCACTGATGATCGCCGGTATCTGTCCGACCAAATTCGGAATAGCGCGTATCAAGCCTGCTTCCAGCTTAGCGATAATCGTAATGCCACTCTGAAGAATCTGTGGAAGATTCTGTCCAATTGACGCTACAAAACGCACGATTGCAGTCACTGCTGCCTGGGTGATCTGTGGCAAATTGTTTATGATTCCATTTACTAACCTTAAAAGCAGTCTTGCACCTGCGCTTAAAACAGTTGGAAGCATAGAAATAATCGTGTTGACAAAATACGTGATCACATTTCCTGCCATCGTTATTACTTGTGGTAAATTTTGCAAAATTCCGTTGACGATGTTGCTTATAAAATCTACACCCTTCTGCAATAAAGTCGGAAGCTGCTCCTGAATTCCGATATTAAACTGATCCATAAGCTGCATTGCGCTCTGATAAAGAGTCGGTATTCCTGTTGTGATTCCGCTTGCAATTTGTGGAATCAGTCCAGACACTGCAGCAAACAGTTGTGGACCGAGTGCCGTTACAAATGTAACGATTGCTGATGGAAGCGCAGATATAACATTCCATACTGCCGGAAGCAGATTTCCAACTGCAAAGGTTATGATCGTATTCGCCAGTTCATTAAGTGCCGGTCCTACATCCATTCCCAGAGCAATTTCTCCCATTACATTTTTAGCCGCTGCTTTCATCTGGTTGAACGATCCAGATATAGTCGTTGCCGCTTCTTTTGCTGTCGTTCCGGTAATGTCCAACTGTCCCTGGATTACGTGAATTGCGCTGTAGACATCTGATAGATTATCAATATTGTATTCCACGCCACTGATTTTCTGTGCATCTGCCAAGAGACGCTCCATCTCCGACTTCGTACCGCCATATCCAAGCTTCAGATTGTCCAGCATCGTATAGTTCTGCTTTGCAAATCCCTGATATGCATTTTTGATGTCTTCCATGTTGGTTCCCATCTTATTTGCATTATCAGACATATCTACCATTGCCATATCTGCCACATCTGCAGCTTTGGAGGTGTCGCCAGCAAGGGAACTAAGAAGGCTCGCTGAAAAGCTTGTAGTTAGTTCCATGTAGTCATTTGCACTCATTCCTGCTGTCTGGTATGCTTTTGCCGCATTTGCTTTCACTTTATCGGCAGAATCTTTAAATAATGTTTCGATTCCACCAAGACTCTGTTCGAGTGCTGCACCTTCACTGATGCTCGCCGACAAAGCTTTTCCTATAGCTGCAGTAGCAATTACTTTTTTTATCATGCCAACCATTTTCCCGCCGAAAGAACTTCCAGCAGAGTCCGCTTCTGGCTCTAATTCTTTCCGAATTCTTCCTTGTATTCCTTCGGCGGACGGTATGATCTGCACATATGCCTTTGCCAGTTCTGTAGCCATCTTATTCCTCCTTTCCCGTCAATCTCGCCCATTCTCTCTCAAAATCTTCTCCAGAATCAAATGTCTGAATTTCTTTAGATTTTTCCTTTCCATCGCCCAAGATCATTCCAAGCAATGACTTCGGACGGTTTTTCCCGGTCGCTCCATCCTCAGATTGCAGCCAGGCAGTCGTGCGCGTTCCATCCGCAATAGCCGCCATAAGCATTTGTTCCGGTATCGGCTCAATCCCTGCTATTTTCATTTTAATTCTCGAATTTTCCCTCAACCCACAAGAAAAAGTCGCTACCATTCTGCACGGCAACGACTTATAATCATAAATGCGATATGTTTCTGCAAGATCGCACAAAAGTGCGTCCTTGTCAAGATTAAGCATGTAGGCGAGGGCTAAGAGTTTTTTCCTTCTTTTACATTTCCGAAAATTTCTCCGATTTCATTCATCATTTTCGACGCCGGAACCCTTCCATTCTCCATTCGCAAATGTTCTTTCAGGAGTTCTTTTTGTTCTGTTCCAAGAAGACGGTTTAATACGCTGATCGTTTTTGTCATGTCCCCTTCATCCATTTCGCACAGATCTTCCAGAAGTTCATAATCATCCAACGCCGCTTCATCTAACTCATACTCAAAACCACTGCTTGTTTTTCCCTTCATTATTTCTTATTCCCCTTAATATATTCGTAATGTGTCTGTCCGTCCGCATCCGGTACTGCCGATAACGTTGTCTCGTATCCAATCGCATCATCGTCCTTATATACAATGTTTCCGACTTCCGTAATGCTTGCACACGGAATAACGATACGCTTCACTGCGTCTTTCAGAATCATATCCACAGCCCACGCATTCTGTTCCGCTTCATCTGCATTTACTTTTACCGTAATCCCTTCCTCAAGTGTTCCGGTAACATTATCATCTCCGTAAACACTCTTCAGGACCTCTACATTCAAGGCTTCGATCATCGTAAACTTAAAATTATCTTTCTTACTGGTCTGCATATTCAATACAGTATCGCCGCCCCAAGCATTTTTGTTGTCAGTTTCCGGACTATTAGAATTAGCGAATCCATCCTCCGAGCAATATCCAAGTGACTTAAATGCTGCATTTAATGCTGTGGTTGCATCTGTTGGCAATGTTGTTCCGAGCGGTGCTCTAAAAATCGCGCCGCCTACTTTCGGCTTACCTGTACTTACATTTTTAGCATCTGACATTTTTATCCTCCTTCATCAGAAATGAACCATATCATATACAGCCTGATACCGATATTTCTTCCTTGTTGTATCCGTATAATTGTAGTCGCTGTTAAGCTGGCACTTACTGATATCATCCATTTCAACAATTTTTTCCATTGCTTCTTTCACTCTTTCATTGAGTGATGCCGCCCCATAAAGGGATCCTGAATAAGACTGGATAGCAAGAGTTGCTGATGCAATATGATTTTCTTCGCCAGATCCAGTCTTTTCAATTAGTACATATTCCTCCGGAAATCCCGGTTCTTCTTCCATCCTTACCGGAATATCAAGCTTGTCTTCCAGATATTCTCTAACTTTTTCCTCGATCATTTTTTTCTACCCATTGCTTTCAGCAAGCTATTGTTGCCGTCGTCTCCATTTATTTTTACAATCGCTCTCGTTTGCGCCACATACGACTCTTTCTCTGCATCTGATGATATTTGATTTGCCTGTTCCAGCAAAATTGCCTGCATCTCTGCAGATTTCATCAACTCTCTTACACCGGATCGATTTAACTCAACTTTCGTTTTAGCCATAACGCTCCACCATCCATCTCTGATTCCATCTTCCTGGAATATTTTCTTCAATTCCCTGTTGAGGGAAGCCAATTACCCGCCATGACGCACCAAAAAAATCCACTCTGCAGTCTTGCCAGGTATGCGTATCTCCTTTTGGAATTGCGATATTGTAAACTGCTTTTTTTCCGGTAATATTAAACATATCCAGCACTTCTGTTGTCGATGCCGGAGCAACCAACACGTCTTCCACGGTCACAGGTGCCTCTGTATATATCGGATGTCCGAATGTATCTGTCCCACTTGCGGTCCGTTCGTAAAGCTTCACCGGTATTCCTTTAATCATTAGCCTCTTCCTCCTGCATCAAATCCGAATATGGATTAAAATAGCCAATTCGATTCCCGACACCAAGGATTTTCTTATCCAATTTAGTCAGATACAATTCGCCGCTTCCATTTGCATTTGTCCAGGTCTGCGAATATACCATTGCTGTCGTAGTTGTCTGTGTCGTTCCAATAGGTACACCTTCCTCTCTGCTTCCGAGTGTCCGGATAACCATATTACATGACACTAATTTCTTTGCCTCGTCTGTAGCATTGCGGTTATATGCATCAATGATGATCGCTGCATCCTCCAAAAGTGCCGTTACATAATCTGTATCCGGAATATCTGTTCCTTTTCGTTTCCAAACATCCTCAATTGATGCGTATGCCATTGTATCACCTACTTTTTCGCTGTTTGTGTTCTCTTTCTGGTGTTCTTAGCTGATGCCTCTTTCTTTGCTTCGACTGGTTCTTCTATATCTGGAATCTCTGAGTCTTCTGTCGGTTCTTCGAGCTCTTCCACAGGTTCTTCTGTATTTTCAGCTTCTGCAACTCCTGTTTCTGTTTCGCTATCCTCGATCAAATCCTCGGTTTTTTCTTCAATAATTGGCTTAAACATTGTGGAGTCTAACACATTGTCAGACTCCACTACAATTCCAGTTTGTTTGTATAAATATTTCATATTACCCTTCCGCCTTCTCGATCTTTGTAAATGCTGCCTGATCCATGATTCCAATTCCATATACAATTTCTGCACGAATTGCGATCTGATTCTGTCTCTGCAAATCTCCAAGTCCATCCGGATCACCGTATTCGATCAAGTGAGCGCCAATGGATCTCTGTACTCCCCATCTAAACGCATCAAACTGTCCTACGATTCCAAGTAACTTCGTATCTGGTGTGATTTCATTTTTTGCCGAAACTGTATCAGATACTGCCGCAGTCATTCCAGAAAAATTTGTAAGATTCTGTCCGAATCCAATTTCCGGATAAATTTTTCTTCCATCCGCATCCCTCATAGTGGAAAGGCCAAAGGAAAGTGTTGGATCCATTGCAATACCACTCGGTACATAGCCAGATGAGATGATCATTCCTGCTGCCACCTCGATTGCTTCATCATACTTTGTGCCTGCAAGCTGCACACTCTGTTTCGTGTCAACCAGCCCTTCTTTTACAAGGCTTGATACCGTTCCTGTAAGCGGATTGATTTTGTGAATTCCAACAAGATCCAATGCTCTTCCAAGTGCGATTGACGCATTTGACGCCAGATCCTGCAGTACGCCGATCTGTACATCTTCGTCTGCCCACTGTACTTCCTGCGAAAATCTCATGGTAACCTGCAGTTTGAACGGATTTACTGTTTTAGAAGCATATGCAGTTGGGGTTGGCGATTTCTGCCCTGCCTCTCCTACGAGTTCTGCTTTCGGTGGCGATGTAAGTACCCACACCTGCTGCTTTCCAAATTTCTGCGGTCTTGCTCCGGATAACTGCGCCAGAGTAGATCCTTTCTGTGCTTTTTCAAAAATCCCCTGCGAAATCTCTGCCGGAATTTCAAAATCTGAACTAATGAGTGCTGCCATATTCTTTATTCTCCTTTACCAAAAATCTGATGTGCAAATTCTCTCATTGCATCATCCGTTGTGTTATACTCTGTTGTCTTTTTCCTGTTTCCCTTAGTTCCCGGATAACTCTTTGGCTTCGCAAATTTCATAATCGCTTCTGCCTGTTTTTTACAGGTTTCCTCATCTTCCCCTGTCAGTAATTCTACCGGTACACCAGTGTCTTTTGCTGTTTTTTCTCTTACCTGTCTCACAGTGTCTTTCTTTTCAAGTGCGCTTAATTTTGCCTGAAGAGCATCGGACTTTTCTTTTTCCTTCTGAAGTTCCGTTTTATTCTGTGCCTGGTACTCATCGTACTTACTTGCCTTTTCTTTCAGGTCATCATAATCTACATATTTCTGTCTTTCTCTCGCAAGGCGTCCCTCTATGATTGAATCCATTTCTGCCTGAGTGAATGTTTTGTCATCTGCCATCTTGTTTCCCTCCTGATTTGAGTGTTTTTAGTTGCCACGTTTAAGGCACGTGTTGCCATAAAAATAACACGCATTTCTGCGTGCTAGAATTATCCATTTATTCTTTTACGTGACATGTATTAGTTAATTTCCCATACACATCTTCATACAACTCCTGTTTATCACCATTATATGTGTACTCCGCATAGATTCCATCACCACTTACGGTAGTTGATGCAAGACATTTATAATTCTGCAAAGTTTTACATGACCAAACAATAAATACGTTACTTAAATCAATCGGTGGTGTCTGCGGAGTATTTGCCTGTCCATTATTGTTGTACCATTCAACAAGTTTCTTTTTACATACACTCTGAAAGTGATCCATTCCTGTGATAATCATGATTAAGCCTCCTCATAAATAATATCCAAACCATACGCAACCGCAGCATCGTGCTCAATCTTGCATCCTCTTGCATTCTCCCAGCCTTTGCAGAAGTACGCTGCATGACACAAAGACATATTCTCTAAGGACTTAGCAAGAAAACACAATGGAATCTGAACTACTCCACGTTCTTTCATAGATTCATTGCTGTACCATTCATCTGTAAAAAGAGTATTCACAACTTCATATCCTTTTTCTTCAAGAATCTTAATTGCTTTCTCTCTTGTTGCTACGATTTCTTCATCAGTCTTTCCAGCCATTGGCTGACTCAGCATTGCTTTTTTCATTTTTTTATTCTCTCTTTCTTAAAAATAGACATAAAAATACCACCAACCATTTCTGATCAGTGGTATCTACTGTTCTTGTTATTTTATAGTCCGCACTCAAATGATGTTAATCAATTATTATTTTCGGTTTAGGATACTTTTTAGGCACTTGCGTACCATATTTTTCAATTGTGTAATCATAATTATCGGCTACACTTTTCAATAGATCATCCGCATATTTAGACTGATCAAAATCGATTTCATTCGGAATCTGAGGACAATATCCAAAATGAAGTACAAAATCCTTATGCGCTTTTTCAAACTTTGGGTTCAGAACATTCATTTACAACGCCTCCTTCATCTTTTTTTCAAAATATTCCAATGCATTTGGAAAATATTTTTTCATTTGTTCATATCTTTTTTTATCAAACTGTGCTTCAAACATATGTGCAAAAGCCTCGGATGTAACATTGTCCCTGTTTTTCCAATATTCCTTCAGATGTGATGCACATCCAATTATATTGCCTTGTGTTACACCATCAAAAAGATCTGATATTGCCGAATCTTTTCGCATATCTCCAAGTTCTTCGCTAATGGCTTTATCAACTTTATCAAAAGTACCCAAATGATGTGCTTTACCATATGCTATACGATATGACAACGAATCACTTTCCAGTAACTGAATAAAATTCTTATCATCTGATAGATTTCCAGCTAAATCATCAACTAAATGACCGTGTTCATGGAACCATGTAGCTCCAGCTCCACGTGGATTCTTTAAATCTGCGCCATAATTCATGGATATCTTTTTCGTTTTAGTATTATAGTGAGCCGTATTTTCATACACAGCATTTTCAATGCTATCACCCGAAGCATATTTTGTGAATAGTCGTTTGGCATCGTCTGTACCATGTGAAAATTTATCCTTTAGACAGTCGTAATATTCTTTGTCCATATTGCCATCACTGCGAAGTTTTTGTTTAAACATTCCTAAATCTGATTCCATTATAGCAGAACGGGGAGTCTTTTCAATAGTTTTTGCCTTCCTTTTCGCATACAATTCTCGTTTTCTCGCGTTAATAGCCTCCTTATTTTCCTTGTACCGAATCCTCCGCATGGCATTGATATCACCACCAGCATTGTTATACTCTTCTAGGTACTTATCCGGATCATAACCAGCCACTGTACTCTTCCCGTCAAACCTGACTGCATATTCACAATCGCAATGCGCATGAATGTGCTCTGCATGACCATTTCGCATGGCTTTCTTTGACATGTATTGCCATCCTCTGGATGCAAGTGTAATACAGAATGCACAGGTGTCTCCATGAGGCACCCAGGCAAATTGCGCACCATCACGCTCCGCATTTTTCAGTGTTGTGTCTGCACCCACCTGTTTTACCAGCCTTGCGATTGTTCCTGGAATATTGTTTGGTGACTTTTTTTGTGTCCCCTTTACCGCTTTCGCCACTTCCCCATAGTCCGGAAGATCTGCTACTTCTGCCGTAGGGACTATTACTCCCTGTGCTGCCGCTGTCGCTTCATACATCTGGCACGATAATGCACCGATAGCCTGTCCATAGTGTTGTGACAGTGCATAGGTGTAGTCCAAAAGTGCTTTATCATTTTCCAGTCCATTCTTTTGAACCCAGGACTGCATCAGATCCGCTGCTTTCTGACTAATCTGTGACATCTTCGTTATGTATTCCACCCACGCCTTCTCCGTTATCTGCATTTCCAAATTCCTCCGTCAAGATAGCATCTCCTTTTGCTCTCTGCTCCTGTGCCCTGATTCGCCGGATATCCGCCTGATCAAAACCAATCATTTCAAGGAAAATATCTGTCTGTGCAAATCCTTGTCGTGCTGTCGCAATTTTGAGTGCTGCATCTGTAGTAGATGCCACGCTTGGCATTGCCGGATTCTTAAAATGTGCAATCAGCTCATGTGTTTCTTCCGGAAGCTCATCCGGAATCGTTCCAAGTTCAATTGCAAGTGCCATCCGTCCAATCCGATACAATGCATCACCATTTGATTTATTCAACTGTTCTGCCATAAGGATCAAGGTCTGTGACTGTGCAATAATTGCTTCACTGGAAGTCGGATTTGCATCATTTATCACACCAACATCCGTAACTGCCAATCCTGTTGCCGCTGAATACTGTGTAGCAAGCATCCGGAGCATCTGAACATGTGGTTCAATATTTCCCTGCGAAAGTTGCCCGAAATTCGGCTTTTCCCCAGTCTCCGGATTATTGGTACTGTAGAGAATACTTCCAACATACTGTTTGAATTTATTATCAATCAGCATATCATATTGTTCATCTGACACCCCGAGCAGATATTTCTGTGGAGAAGTGGCAAATTCCAGTCCAATCGTTGCATTTGCGACTGTTCTTACATATCCCTGGATTAGTCTGCGGACCGGCTCTTTTAGCCTTGACTGACCAAATGGTTTATCGTTTGTTGCGTCCCAGATCAGAGCCACCATAAGGGGCTCTCCGAAATCATGGGGATTCTGCGTAGCGTACCATGTACCTCCAATTCGATCCAACTCCCAGATATCTGTGTCCGTATAGAAATTTACATGTTCCGGAGACCATGTAACATCCGACTCGTCTCTTCGCGCATCTTCAAAGGCAAATCCATATCGGATGCGTCCTTCGTGTGCATTCCACGAAGCTGCAGCACAATGCGGAGAGTAAAACCGTACTCTTGCATCATCTTCCTCTCCGGATACCGCCGCAAATGCACAACCGTATTTCAGTTCTTCTTTGACCGCTTTATTGTATTCCGCTATCAAATGATTCCTTTTCATAATCTGATCCATATCTTCTGACTTCGTTCCATTTTCTGTAACAAACCCATCAAACATCGATCTTCCCGCAAGTACATCAACGGTTTTTGCTCCCCAGGCACATCCAATCTCAAGTTTTCCAAGACCTGCTGGCAATGCAATCCCAAGATTCACTTCATTCAGAGTGACTTTTCCGTTATAATAACGGCGCTTTTTCCTATTCGCACTTCTGTGATAATCATATATGTATTTCAATTCTTGAAGCCACTGTTGTTCTTCCGGTGGTAATCCTTCTACTCTTCCAAAATTTAACTCCATTATCCTATCCTCATCTTTCTGTTCGGATTTCGTTTCGATGTTCTGCATCCCCAAAGTGCAAGTGCTGCTGCTTCAATCGGGATCGAGTTTTCTCCACCAAATCCCCAGCCACCGGAAATCGGTCTTTTTACAGACGTAATTGCCGACTCATTCAGTATTTCTTGGTATTTATACCATGTTACAGTCTGTTCATTGATTTCCTGTGATAGCTGACTCGCCGCTGCTATCACTTCTTTTGCTGCCGGTCGAACAATTGACTGCTTATATTTCCACACCGGTGTTATCTTCTCTATCAAGAAGTCAACTCCATTTCTTCCATCGATCACCACACAGCTCGCCATCTTATATCTCTGATTCAACCAGTCTGCAAGCCACTGGATTCCTCTGTCAGTTGCTTTTAGCTCGATCAGCGAAATTCTCGCTTCCCCTACCTCCGGACAGACAGCTCCGCATAATGCTACCGCCGAACCATCAGAAGAAAACTTTACGCCATAAGCAGTTTTCCCTTCCGGCTTTTCTTTTTCTGAAGCACACGCTTCCCATTTCTTCTTATCAATTGCGTAATCCTGATCATTATTGATTGGCGACCACCAGCCAAGACGCTCTCTTGCAAATGTGTCCGCATCCATCTGCTCACACTCTGCAGCTATGGTTGTTTCTGTCATTCTGCGCCCTAATGCCGGATTGCACTCCGCCCATCTCCGACGATCAGTAACATCTCCAATCTCTTTCACGGAATATTCTGTCCAGGCCGTGGATTTGCTCTCGCCTTCTGTTGCCCGTTTTCTGATTTTCCGAAATACTGTACCTGTGCAATTCTCATCCGGTGGTGTTCCCAAATAAATCGTCTGTGGATTTCTGGATGCTGATATTGCCGGCAGGAATGAAGCCTGTTGTTCGCTTGTAAGTTCCTGTGCCTCATCGAACACAAGACAATCACCGTGCAGTCCTCGACCTCCATTCCTGGTTCTGGCAACAAATACTACTCTTCCACCATTTTTTAGAATAATCTGTTCTCTTCCGAGTGCCGCCTTAATTTCTTTTACATACTTACGGAGTCCTCTGCTTTCAAACAAGCCGCGCAATTCCATAAAAGTTTCTGTTGCAGTTTTCTGCAGATGAGCTGTGTATATAACCCATTCTGCATACAGGATCATTCCGGATGCAATCCGCCCGGAAGTATCCAGTGTTTTCCCGTTCTGTCTTGGAACAGATAAGCCACATGTCGGCGCTGACCAAACATCATCCTCTGTACGCCCCATCCAATCATTCAGCACTTCACTCTGCCACGGATCCACAATCAGTTTCCCGACCGCAAGCACTTTTACCGCATCAGGGCCATCCGTATAAGCATAATCCGGAACAATTCTATCGGACGGTGTCTGGCTTCCCATCAGCTTTTCGTGCCGACAGGATTTCTCCGATTTCGTCATCGTCTTTCTCCATTCCTTTTATTTCTTCAATTTCTTTGATTGTTTCTCTGTATTGCCTGGAGAGCTGTGGCATTGTCTTTGGACCATCAACAGCATCTTTCGCGCATATATCAATCTGTTTTGCGAGAATCAGTGCTAAATTTTCCAAGCGTTCCAAGCGGCTTCCCTCGCTTGTTACAGTTGCCATTTTCTTAGCTCTTCCCATCTAAATTCACCTTTCAAAAATTTTCCTGTGTGTAAATCGGCGCTGGACGGCGGTGGTCGCCTTCGGCGCCTGGTGGGGTACCCTCCCCACCTCTGTTTTCCTCACCAGTTTCCATCCAGAATGTTCGCTTTTGGTGTCTTTTGTCTCTGCTCCAGCTCTTGCAATGTTTTATTGCTTTTCATTGCATTGCAACAGTAGTGCGCCGCCTGAAGGTTGTTCCAGTCCTGTGCTGCTGCCTCCCGGGAACTATAACCAAACTCTCGCCATCTGGACACTGGTCTGATCTCATCAATCACAAAGGATAGCGGATGCTTGCTGTCACTCGGCTCATCATAATGGATTGGTCCCATCCTGCCCCTGCAGATCCCGCACTCTGCACCGATTGCTTTTAGTCTTGCCCTGTGCTTTCTCCGAAGGTTTCCATTTGCACTCCTGGGGTTTCCTGCTGCCATTGTCGTCACCTCTGTTCTAGTTTATTTCATGGACCATATAGGGATCGAACCTACGACATTTCGCTTATGAGGCGAATGTTCTACCACTGAACTAATGGTCCAAGATTTTGAGTATTAGAAAAGCACCTCGAAAGGTGCTTTAAATTTAATCATTACATGGTTTTCATAATTTCTGAAACTTCTTTTCCTGTCTTTTTTTCCTGTTCATTCAATATCGCTAATATTTTTCCTTCCAGTTCTATATCTGTCATTTCGTCTTTAATTTCAATCAACTCACCAGCTACTGTAACTGTTTTTTCATATCCTCTACATTTTTCTAATAAGGCTATAATTTGTTTTGCCATCATTGCAATAGTAGATACCGTTTCTACAACGCGTGCTCCCTGTTCAATACTAGAAATTATAACCAAAATTGAATTTGGAGATATTGCCGCAGACATACATTCAAATTTCACAGATGCTTGATATGATCCTTCATCAAAAGCCTTCCGCGTAAACTTCTCTATAGCGCCTTGTTCAATTTGCGTCTCTCCACCATTGTAATTATTTGTGTTAATATTTACTTCAACATTGATTGGCATTTTCTTTGTCCTCCGTTCAGTTAAACTTTGCTTCCATAATATCCCAAATCTCAACATTATACAACAGAAAAACACCCACACATTATCATGCAGGTGCTTCTTGAGTTTTATACAAAGAGAGGACGAGCCATCAGCTTTCCGCCTCAGGCTCATTGTAATTCTCTCACACATCTATACTAAACTTCAATAAACTATAATAAATTATTTTGGTATTTTTAAACGTCCTAATGCTCTCCCATGCAACTTATGAACCCACTGTTCTGTACAATCCATCTTTTCAGCAATTTCCCACCATCGAAGTCCTTTCACGTATCTGTAAAACAATACATCATTCTCGTCCTCATTCTTTACTGTCTTAATCTGATTCTCGATGGATATATACGATTCGATACATTTGCTCTTTTCCTTCTCAAGTTTTTTCTCCAGTGAATCTATTCTTGCCAGTTCATCTGACAAATCTTTCTGATTCCCACTTACATGAGGCATCCCCGAATAGTCTGTTGCTTTCGTAGATTCTGCAAGTTCCCTGAGCTCTCTTACCTCATCGTCAATTCTACTGATTCGTCTTCTGTTGGCTCTGTATCCTCTCAGATACTCTTTTTTCCGGTTGTTCTCGTTCTTCACATTGTTATCTTCCAGTCTCTTCTCCATTGGCATCATCTCCTATCTTGTACTTTCTCGCCAAGTATTCTGCTACATCTCCATGCCACAACTGCTGCCCCTGCGCTTTGATCAGCTTTCCTGCCTGGTATGCTGGTCGATGAAACTTCTCGCTTGCCTTCCGATCAGGTGGATGTTCTGCCATAGCAGCATAATGTTCTTTTTGGTTCTGCTGGATCTCTGCAGGACTCCAGCGTGTGTCTGTACTTCGTTTCACTGTTCATCACTCCAATCAAGAGCCTGCCCGCAAAATTTGCAGCGTGGGCACGATGCTTGTCCGTTCCATGTTTCAATTTTCTTTTGTCTCTGCTTCTCTAATGCTTTAACTGCCATTTTCTTTGCTTCGATGTTTTCTTCACTGTTGGATGTATCCAACCCCTTAATGATTCTGATTGCATCTTCAATATTCAACTTTCTTTCTCCCTGCTATATAATCTATGGACACATTATATGTATCTGCATATTTGATTACTTCTCCTAGCGTCAGCCCTTTCCTTCCTGTTTCAAGATCTTGTAGTCTTTCCTCCCTCATGTCTAACTTGACTGCTGCCTCTTCTCTTGTCAGTCCTCTGGTTTTTCTTAGATACTTCAGACGGTTTCCTATTGTTCCTACTGGTCGTAATATAACCATTGTAATCAATCCCTCCTTTCACATCCCATGCGCAAATGTCACAATCTTCAGGACATACATTTGCCTTTATTGCTCTTTTGCACATCTCCATTCTTGTTCTTATGTCTTCCTCGTAGTCCTTTATAATTCCAAGTTTCCTTAGAATCTTATAAAACAGTGACTTTTTTCTCACGTCTCTTTTTTCCTTCCGTCGTTCTTTCCATTTCCGCAGCCACTCAAGCTGTGCTTGATCCTCTTGCTCTCGCCTTGTCATTTTCCAACCTCGCTTAACTACCGGAATATCCGAGAATACCACCGTATCCCTCTCGTTTTCTGATGCCGCTACAATCACAATCTCTATGTCATCATATCCAAGCATAAATTCCGGAATGAGGTAGATTCCGTACTGCTCGACAGCTCCGTGATTATTTCTCATGTAGTCAGATACAAATTCTAACTTTTCATCCAACAGATTGTGCGCTTCCTCTTCATCGTACCGCTTTGTCAAGTGTGTGATTGCCTGCTTTATGTTCAAGCTTCCTGTCCACCAGAAAAACGGCTTAATTTCTTTGATATACTCAAACTTGCTATCTGCTATAATCTCTTTCATCTGTTTCCCTCCTCCACTTCATCCACCTTACGCATTTTCTTGATATATTCTCGAACCGTCTGGACCGTTGAAAGCACTCCGTCATAAAAAGGATCGATTCTTTCATGCTCTGCAATTGTTGCTTTTGTTTCCTCTTCTGCCTGATCCAGCCAATCAACCAAATCTCTCGCGTCTCTTTCTGTCATATCTTCTCCTTCTTTCCATTTCATCTCTCTCTTCGCAGTACATTAATCCCACATACTGTCCATAACTCATTCCTTCCTGTCTTGCTTTTGCATTTATCTCAGCTAGTTCGCTTTTCCAAGCTGTTAGTCTCAGTCTTTTTGGCACTTGTCTGCTCCTTTCTCCTCCCTGCCGCATCCAGGGAGGAAGTCTTTGTTATCATGTTGCAGTTTGTGACATACTTTTATCTCCACGCCATTCAGCGGAGGTAACTATAAATAATTTTTCTTATATCTCGCCATCCACTCTTCTCTCGTATGTGTCTGCTCATATTCTGTCTGTGCTATTCTGCAGAGTAGTTCCCGCATTTCTCTGTTATTGTGGACCGCTTCCGTTCCTTCTTTGTGATGATTCCGACACAGATCTACCTTGAGTCCATCTGCCTCAGATAGTTCACGCTGGCCGGATCCGAACATGATGTGATGTTCTTCTGTGTATTGCTTGGAAGAATCGCCATAGAGTATCGAACAGAGATAGCAGACTCCCTTTCCGCTCTTGAGGATGCTCTTTTTATGTGATTTCCTTTTTTTTCTTGCAGGCTAATTTCGGAAATGCCATGTCTGAATAATCGATGCTCATAAGATATACACCCCAACTAAGTTTTTCGGATCTCCTTGCATTCGATCAAACCATATGCACGGTTCGCATACTCCTTCAATGTCTTTTCTCAGCTCTTCTGCGGAATCTGCCAGCATGATAACGTTCGTCGGACTGCTGCAAGCATAGACTCTCGCAACATATTTATCCGGTATATCCCGCGGGTGCTTATAAATTGCAATCGATGGTATCGCTATTGCTGATAAGTCCACATCTCGAAAGCTATGGATTATTTTGTTATTTACTGAGTTCTTCTCCATTTTCATCCACCTCTTCTTCTAACCATTTCTTCCAATACTCTGCCGAGTTCAACATCATGTGAGGCATCTCTTTCACGGATGCTGCCATGTACAGTGCCATCTTGTATGATTCCATTGTCTTCATGTATTCCCATCTGCTGCCAGCCGGATTCTGTTCTTCTTCTGACTTATCCACCTGTTCTGAATCGGTTTCCACTTCTGTGTTTCTCGCATTTTCTTCCATCTGCTCTGAATTATCCACAGGTTTTTCCACAATCTCCACAGGTTCCGGCATTGCACTGGTGCAATTTCCCTCTTCGTGCTGTCCCGCTCTGATAAAATCGCTCCGTATTTCCGGTGTTCCCCCTGCTTCCGGAAGCATTTCCGGAAAATCTTTCTCAATCTCTGTCTGTCCCGGAATGTCGTTTGGAAGCTCTACCGGTTTCTCCGTCTCCTGTTTCTCCGGTTTTTTGGGTTTTGGCAGCTTCGCCTTTACTACCTTCGACTCTTTTCTCTTCTCTTTCTTCGGTTGCACTGGTGCAATCCGTTCTTTTTCCGGATACTTCTGTCCGTAGAGCTCCTCCCAATTCTGTTTTGCGTCTTCCTCTTCTGTGATCAGGACAAGATAGCTTAAAATATTCTCCCAGGCAAACTTTTCTTTCAGTCCTTGTCTTACAACCTGCAGTATAACCTCGTCCTTCTCATCGTTTAGATAGAGCATAATTCTTCCGCAGCCTTGTGGTCTTACGCTGTAAAGTTTGTCCCCGTCCGGTGCTAACACCTCTTTGATCCGTCCTGTTCCTATGCTTGTTCTGACTGCCTCATGCAGTTTTAGATACAATTCTGGTTCATCCATGCAGATCTGATGGATTGCCTTTTCCAGATTGTCGAGTTCTTTCTGTTCTTCTTTCTCGCCTTCCAAAATAACTTCGATATCTGTGATCTTTTCCTCGCTTTCAATCTCTTCTTTGACTGCCTGGATCTCTGACTTGCTGTATGCCGGTGTCAGCTCTTCTGCTACGCTTTCCGGAAGCGTCAGCATCAGTGCCAGCTTCGCATAGCCAAATCCTTTGTAATGTTCCTGCAGTCTCGGAGAGTAACCACCCTCCGAGAATCTGTCATTGATTCTGATGTATCTTGATACCTGTGTAGCTTCAAGCTTGTATTCCTCCCAGGCGAATTCGTTTACATTGTTGTATCCGGAATTCTTTAGGATATCCGTATCTCTTCCCTGCTTCAGTAAGTATCCTGTCATAACAAAATCTTCCACTGTTCTGTTCAGGACGGTGTTCATTGCTTTTTTATATTCTTCATAATCCTGGTACTGTACTAATTCCATCAAACCGCCTCCAGTTCTTTTTCTATCTCTTCTGCTTCAAGGAAATCTTCCGCTAATCCCTGAAGGACTCTTGTATTCTTTTTCTCTTCCAGCTCTGCAATATTGGCTTCTCTCTTGATCTTGCTGATCTTGGCCAACTTCTTATCTTCCTCTGTCAGACGTTTTCTGATTGCCTTCTGCCAGCTTTTCAGGAATACCCGGATTTCCTCGATTCCCGGCTCTTCGTCATAATAGCTTCTGTGCTGTCTGATTGTGCCTCCCGGCTCTACTTCAATCGTGTAGAATGGGATTCCCGGTGCTTCCTGTCTTCGCAGGAAACAGATATATGTCTCTCTGCTCTCGATCCTGTCAAAATATCGTTCACTGCTGCCGGCACAATGATGCAGCGCACGTCCTTCTTTCACGATATCCACCAGCGTGTTCGGTGCGATGATCTTGTATTCTTCATTCTCGTATTCATATCGGCTCTTAATCTCTTTCAGGATCTCTTCTGCTTCCGGAAACTTCTGCCGCATCTCCTGTGCATATGCTTCTTTTCCCTCTGCATTGTTTTCCAATTCTTTCAAGATCTGTATCTGCTGCCGGTCTACAACAACTTCATCATGCCTGCGTTTTAGTTCTCTTGGACGATAGACCATCTCGTCAGCCATATTTTTGCAGCATGCCTCGCACATACTGAGATAGTCTTTATATTCTTCAAGAACAGCTTCTGCCGTCATTCCTGCATATTGTTCTTTTTTCTGCCTTTCGATGTAGTTCATGATCTTCTGTGGACTCATATATTTTTCCAGTCCTCGGACGCTGCTCGGTTCTATCTCATTCTTTATCATCCACTGTACTGTCTCTTTTGAGATCTTCTGCCCTGTCTCATCCGAATACTGCATCCAGCGTACCATTCTGTTCCCGCCATGCTCGTCACGGATCCTGTTGATCTTCTGACGGTCTTGGATTCTGAACATTCCCTCAATGCTTTCCTCTCTCATGTCCAGTGGTCCATAGTATTGTGTCGGATATCCCGGATAGTCTGTACAGCCGATCGTATCTCTCAGCAGATTCCAAAAGCGTCCTTTTGCCAGGTACTCGATCTTCTGTGCATATCCTTTCATCTGTCCTGTCCCTGCCACAAGTCTGTTGTAGTTCAGTTCCATTCCCGTCTTCGATAAATGCTCCAGGACTCTTGTTGCTTCGCTGTAAGTGGTTCCGTCTAATATCTGGCCAAATTCTCCCGGATACAAGTAACCTTCTCTTGCTCTTAGATTTTTCCGGTTTCCTTTTGTCCATCCATCCCAGGAGTCCTCGTAATAGATCATGTATGTCTTCTTCAATTTTCTGTTGGAGTAGACCTTGTACAATAAGATCCTGATTTCATCTCCAAGCTCTACATAATGTCTTCCATTGTCCCATCCGACCTTTGCTTCTATGATCCGAAGCACGCTCGTATCTTCATCTACCGGCTGGATGAGATAACAGCTCTTCCATTTCTGTTCGATATGGTCTGTTCTTGTCTTTGCCTGCACTAGTTTTCCACAGGAAGGACAGAATACCATGTCATTGTGCCGGATCTTCTTTTCTCCGTCCTGCCGCTTGATTTCTTCCGGCCAGCTGGATTCCCCGCAGTTCGTACAGACAAATTCTTTCGTTTCCCTGTTTCGGAACATGTAATCCTCTCCTGCTGCCTGTTCAAAGAACCATTCTCTTAGATTCTTCGGACGACCTGGAACTTTTCTCATCAGGTTCATGAGTTTCATTTTCCGGTTTGTTTCACATCTTTCCCTGATCTCGCTGTTATAGCTATGTTCCAATCCGTTGATTCTCTTCCACGGGCTGTTGTTCCACGCTCTGTGTTTAATCAATTCTTTGATCCTGTTGACGTCTTTCTCCTGCAGTTTCGGATAATCGTCATATGTTCTCCATTCCCAGTCTCGCCAGTCCTCGTTCAGTGCATTCAGGATACCGCCTTTTCTCCAACCATGCTGCTCTTTCCAGTACTCATGTTCCCCTGTCTCATAGTTGATACAGTACCGCACCAGCAGTTCCTTCGTCTGATAGATATTTAGGATCAGGATTTCCCCCAACTCCTGCAGCGTGGCTGTAAGTCCTTTTCCTTCCGGTTTCTTTGGTTTGATCCGTTCAATCGCTTTTCGTTTCATTTCTGCACCTCCACCCATTCTCTTTCTTCTGTCATGGAATAGATCTGATGCGCTTTCGCTTGTATTCCGTCAACATTCCTCACGCCTGCTGCCACTGGCTTGCCTTTCTCGTCCTCTACGATCAGTCCGATCACGGTTCCGTATTCACCTTTCACTTCCGGATGTTTTCCTCTTGCGATTGCTATCTTTGTCTCTCCGATTGCTTTCGACCGCTCTTTTTCTGCGTATGCACCTCTTTCTCTTTTCTCCCATGCCCTCTTTGGATGTATGATCATATATTCCATTGCCGCCATTGCAATCTCCATAAGTGTCAGTTCTCTTAATAATGTCAGCTCTGTAGATACGACCATTGAACATCCGTCTTCTTCGTCTATACTCCCGCCAGCTTCACACAGGAAGAATTTATTCTTTCCATCGATCGGATACCACTGCAGGCAATCCAGGATGTACTCCGCCGCATGGAATCCAGTTGATCTCGTTTTGCTTTTCTCTTCTTTGTAGGTCTTCCCTTTCTCGTACTGGAATGTCCCTTTTCCGTGTTTTGCCTGAATTTTTTTATTGAACCCTTTGTATACTCTCATTTCTTCTCACCCAGGTAATATTTCCTCACGATCTCTTTGATCTGTGCCTTTCCCGGTATGCTGATATACAACGGTGGTGTCAGTCCTGCTGCCTTTGTGATCCTGTCGTCCAACTGTGCTTTGTCGTTAAATGCTTTCTTTAAGATCAGAGCCATGCAATCTTTCAATGACTTCCCTTTTCTTCTGACTGCAAAGGCCATCTCTTCGTCCTCTAAACATAACTGCTCGATAAAATCCGTCCAATCTCTCAATGCTCCTGTCAGACTCAGATCTTTCGCTTCCAGTTCCAGCTTTCCCATTGCCGCAAGACTCGGTGTTGTCAGCTCCTCGATTGCACCGGTGCAATAGTCCTCTGCATCTTCCGGATCCAGTCCGTTCTCCTCTGCAATTGTCCTGATTGCTTCCAGGTCTCCTTCTTCCAACTGTGCTTTGGCCGCACGGTTGATCTCCTCGTAAGAATCGAATTCTCCAAACTTCTCAAACATCTTTATACCTCTTCTCCTTGCAAGTACGCTTCAAGCGTCCTTTTATACTCACTGTTGTTTTCGTATACGATCTCTATCTCGTGTTCTTTGCTCTCTTCCAGGAACAACTGCCACAGTTCCTTGTTCTGTATGTCTTTTCCATCCGACTTTCTCCACTCTGCCCGTCTCCACTTTTCCGGATTGTCTGCCTGAACCATGTCACGGATAAATGTATTCCTTGTGTAGAATATGATATGGCATGGCTCTGTGAATCTCTGAAATGCCCGGATCATGGCTAATAGTACACTGCGGTTATGTGTTGTCTCTGTTTCTTCGCCCTGTACGAACAGGTCCTTCACCTCTCCGTTTTGCTTAATAAATACTAATGCTGCACCATATTTCCCATCCCGGACAAATGGTCCTGTGATCGTTGTCTCTATGTAGACTTTCACTGTCTTCATGTCTTCAAATCCTCCTGTTCAACCGGATCAATGTGTATCTCCGGTACTTGAACCCAGTGGCCGGATTGATTCCTTCATAGCTCTTGGCAATGTAATAGCCGTTCTTCTGTTTGATCTCTTTTGGCCATCTTGCCAGTTTTTTCTTCTTTGGTGGTTTCAGTGGCATATTCCGTGATGTACTGTAACTGGATTCACTGAGCCTTGGCTTGTCCCTCTTTCCGTCTTCCCTCTTTTCTCCCACTTTCTCGTTTTTGGTGATGTAGGATGCAAGCTGCGAGAAATCCTCTTCGTAGTATTTGCTTTTCTCTAACTTCTCTGCATAGATTCCACCATGTGGCCAACATTCCTCCACCCAGCGGATCGTATCCCGGCATCCGGTGATGACCATGTGAATGTGCCATGCTCCCTTGGACCCTTTCTCAATGTTCCGGATCCAGCGCAATTCGATCTGTTCTTTCTTGTATCTTGTTCTTAGCTTACTTATCAGATTCGTGAAATCCTTCTTCGCTTTCGCCATGTCCGGAGGTCTTGCCTCGACTCTGTACGTCAATGTCAGGAAATAGTCTCCCTTGCCAAAGTACTCCAACAATCTGTGTCTGGCTGTCTCCGCCTTATTCATAGCATTCACTACTGCCATCTGTTCCGGTGTAGGCTTTCTCTTCTTTTCTCTTGGCAGTCCCCTTGCTCCATACCTGCCATCATGGTATTCCTTCACCTCCAGGATGTCTCCTTTCCGGAAGGTGTGTGTTACTCTCTTCGTTGCCATCGTATACCTCTATCTTTAATATCTTAATCGAGTATTAAAATGGGGCAGAATCCCCGTTTTTCTTGACTTCCTGCCCCATAGATGTTAAGATAATAATGTCTTTAATATCTGCGAGACAAAAGTCTTGCATTCAACACTTCCGTTACCTCCGGAAGTGTTATTTTTTTATCTGTTTTTCCAGCGTCCTTGCGATCGAATTCAGCGCGTAGAAGCTTGCTGATACAGCCAGTCCGATCAGGACGCGCTCCAGCGTTGACTCCGGTGCTTTGACCGATATGGAATATGTAATCGCTGCTCCGGAAGCATAGAAGAGTCCAACAAGCATTCCAACGCCTGTGATAAACCTTATTCTCCAAAGGCTCATTCTAATATGATGTATTCTCCTTTGTTCTTCTTCCTGGCGTACTCGTTCGCCTCTTCCCATGTCCCAGAGCAACAGCCCAGTTCCTGTGTTTTCGTCCATCTGATAATCCATATGTGGTCTTTCTCCCTCCTTCCTTCTTGTAGGATGTACATGGATAACAGCGGCTGCGTTCCATGCAGCTATTTCTGTATCTGCAGTAGCAGCAATCTTCCACGCTCAAATCACTTCTCTTCCTATTCGTTCTTTTTCTGATTCAGAAATTTTAAGTACCCTCAAGATCTCCCTCAGTTCTCCAAGCCGAATATCTTCCGGCATACCAAATCTCTGGTAGAGAGTACTCATTGGGATTCCTGTCAGCTTAGAAAGTTTTCCCATGTTGATGTCTTCCATCGTCTTGCCTGATTGTATGATTGCAATAAGTGTTCTGTTCTGCCTTTCCCTGTCAGATATTTTTAATTTTGGCATCTCTTCTCACCTCTCTAGTCATCATAAGTGCGTGGGATCATGTCCTCTGTCAGTGCGTAAAACTCGCTGAGATACGCTCCGTCATCTGTAATGCTTAAATCAACAGCAACGTTGTTCTCATTAATTAGCATGATACTCAACGCACACTCTTCTCCGATTGTTCCATTGCCAACAGCTAAGACCTTAAAGCATTTCAATGCGTGCAGTTCTTCAGAATCTCCATTGACTCTCTTATTGATAATCTTTTTCTTCATTGCTTTCACCTCACTTTCTCATCTGTCTCAAATAGGTAATCTAATGATTTGTCTACTCTAAAATTGAAAATATTTTTATGTTATCAAAAGATTTTTTCATAAAATGCGAAAATATTTTCGCAACATTTTGTATAACAAACATTCGTTTTGCACTCTATCTAGTATTTTTGTATTGACACATCATAATATTAGTAGTAGCCTTTTTATAGAAGCTTCAAAATTCTAATGAAAGGCAGGTGACAATATGAGACGCTACAACCCTCCATTTAATGGAAACCGCTATGTATTAAACAAAGCAACTGGAGAAATCCACGATCTGGATAACGAAACATCTCTCTGTCAAATCGATGAAATGAATCCAGACCATGTATCGAACTGTGTATCTTATGAAGATGCCAAGTTCCGTGCTGCTTTCTTTTCACCACATGGCGGAAATGGTTGCTACTACTGTTTACGATCAAAAGATAACGGATAACCCGATTGAGCTATGGACTTCAATGTCTGTAGCTCTTTTTCTGGCATTTCTTCCCTCAGAAGCTCCGTAAGCCTTTCGGTTGTTTTGCATTCCGAAACCATGTCAAATACCAGTTCTGAAAACTTCTGTTCGTCTGTGACCATCTTTAATGCATCGAACTTTTTCACATCTCTCACTCTCCTTTCTCAATTCCAAATAAATAATTAGGATCTACTCCCAACGCTCCTGCAATCCGAACGATATCGCATGCTTTGATAATCTTTCTTCCAGAAATCATGTCGCTAAGCATCTGTGCTGTACAACCAGCCTTTTGAGCAACAAATGCTTTCTTTAATCCTTTTTCATTTATGATTCGTTCGATATTCTCAGCTACCGGCGCATTATATTCCGAAATTCTCATTTCCTTTTCTCCTTTCTTTTTGTTCTCTTTTAATGATAAGTGTCATCTGAACTTGCATTGCTTTTTCACTCCTTATCTCCTATACTTTAAATACAGGCACTGCCATGCCGAGTACAAAAGAAAGGAGATTTTTATGACAAGAAATCAAGACTTAATTAACAAAACCGTTGAGATTACCGTAGCTAAACTCTCAAACTCCAACGCTTCTGCAAATAAAGATGGTGGAGCACGTGTTGCTGAATTTATGCAGGAAATCTACAACAAATTAGTTGAACTTAGTGAGAATGAAAACTAGTTCAGTTTCGCTCTAGCGGACACCAGCTCTTCTAGAGCTTTTGTTAATTCTGTTAATTCTTGACTTTCATAAATAGATGAAACTTTTTCGATTTCTCTTTTTAAAAAGTCGCACACGCATTCTATTGTTGTATCCACTTTTTGTGCTACCATCATTTCTTCTCTCCTTTCTACTTTTCCTCTTTTGTTTCAAAAAGATAATCAAATTTAACCTTGAACAATTTGCACAGCTTTTTTGCTTCCAATGCTGTGAATTTTCCCGATTTCTTTTTGTTCTCATAAGAAACTCTTGACATACCTAATTTTTCAGCCATCTGTTGGTTTGTGAAATTGAATCTAGCTTGTTCTGCTTCTAAGTTCCTAAACAATTTTATTCTCCTTTCGCTTTATTGTTTGCGTTCTGCAAACCATAGTTATACTATAATTGCGTTTTGCAAATTTGTCAATACTTTTCTTTGCATTTTGTAAACTTTTTATTGACACTTTGCATTCACATATTTATAATCATAAGTAACAGGAGGAATAACATTATGGGTGATAATTTTAATGAGAATTTAAAAGAAGCTAGGCTTAAATCCGGCATATCGCAGAAAGATTTGGCAGAAAATATCGGCGTAGCAAAATCGACATACTCTTTATATGAAAGTGGAAAAAGAGAACCTAATGTGGATACAATCAAAAAGATTGCTTCTTCTCTGAATGTATCTGCAGATACATTGCTCGGCATCGATAATGAGCCAACAACTCTCGCAGCGCACTTCGACGGTGATGAATACACTGAGTCTGAAATGGAAGAAATCAAAAACTTCGCTGCATTTGTAAAAAACAGAAGAAAATAAAACATTTTATTGAATAGATACACGAATATACTGTAGTGGGAGGTGCTATACATATGAACACATACGAATGTTTACAAGACGAAGCCTGCGGGGACGGTATAGATGTTATAGATTATACATTTCACAGTGATCGAATAAAAGGATTGTATTGTGACGGTACTGTCGCAATCAGAAAAGATATGAATACAGTTCAAAAAGCCTGTACACTGGCTGAAGAACTTGGACATCACCACACATCCGTTGGTGATATTATAGATATAAATTCCGTACAAAACCGGAAACAGGAACGTCAAGCCCGATTGCACGGCTACAACCGCCTGATCGGACTTGTTGGAATCATCCACGCATTCAATGCTGGATGTCAAAATAAATATGAAATTGCAGACTTTCTGGATGTTACAGAAGAATATCTAGAAGAATGTATCAGCTGCTACCGTGATAAGTATGGAGTATATACTACCGTTGATAACTATATTATATACTTCATTCCGAATCTGGTAGTGGTTGAAATAATGTGATATAGCCTCGTAGGAGATTATAATGTACAGCGTGTGGTGCGCTTAGGAACGGGCTTTCCAAACAAAGGAGAAACACATGGGATTAGGGGATATTTTCAAAATCAAACAGTTCAAAACACAGATTGCTGAATTAGAACAAAAAAATCAAATTCTCACTAGAAATAATGAGGATTTACAAAATGCTACAACAGCACTCCGCGAAAAGCTTTCTGAAATTGGAGGATTTGATTACTATAAAGTGAAATCAATGACAGCGCAATTAGAAAAAGAATGTGCTGATACAGTAGCTAGAAACCAAGATTTGCAAAATGCAATATCTGAAAAAATACTTCAAAGCAATCGCATTGAAAAGCAAATAAAGACTCAGACAAATAAACTTGGACGTTCTAAAGAATTAGTTAAAGCCATTAGTTATTGTATAGATAACTTTTTTAATTATGATCCTGCAATTAATTCTCTAAAATTAGGGGAAAAGGATTTAAATGACTTAGAAGAACTTAGTCCATCAGTGATTCTAAAATTACATTGCATGGATGTAAAAGATCTTCGTAAAGCTTATCGACAAAACGATAAGCAAATCACTGAATTATTAGATAAATATTCCTCGCGATATACTACGAAAGCAAATCAAGCTATTTATAAGCTTATGGTAATCGCGCTGAGAGCTGAGTTACAAAATATTTTATATAATTTAAAATTTGAAAAACTTGATAAGTCGATTGAAGACATTAAAAATGTTACTCAGAAATATTTAAAAATTGCCGGAGAGGGAAACCAGAGTATTGCCGGTACGCTTACAAAGTTTATAGGCGAAATAGAATATCTCTTTATAAATGCTGCAAAAATAGAATACAACTATTATGTAAAAAAAGAGCAGGCTCGCCAAGAACAACTTGCCATTCGTGAACAAATGCGCCAGGAGTCCGAAGAGCGAAAAGCATTAGAAGCTGAACGCAAGAAAGTGGAACAGGAAGAATCAAAATATCATTCAGAAATTGAAAAATTAAAGCTTCAACTTGCAGAAGCAAAAGATGATGAACTTGAAAAATTGAATGCACGTATCCTTGCCCTTCAAGCTCAGTTAGCAGACGTTATTGTAAAAAAAGAAGAGATTTCTACTCTTGCTAACGGAAAAGCCGGAAATGTTTACGTGATTAGTAATCTCGGTTCTTTCGGCGAAAATGTATTCAAAATTGGAATGACTAGAAGATTAAACCCACAAGATCGAGTAGATGAACTTGGAAACGCTTCTGTTCCATTCCGTTTTGATGTTCATAGTTTCATTTTTTCTAATGATGCTGTAGGATTAGAAAATAAATTGCACACCTTGTTGGACGATAGACGTGTTAACAAAGTAAACATGAGAAAAGAATTTTTCAATATCTCTCTCGATGAACTCGAGCAGATTGTTACTGAAACTGAACCTACTGCAGAATTTAATAGAACTATGGCCGCTGAAGAGTTCAGACAATCGCAATCAACCAATGAAAACTATTCATCAAATTTTAATTATGATGAGGATGATGAATAAATAAAAAATCCCGGTGCTACCAACACCGGGAGATGAACAATAATCTCCGAAGAAATACATCATTCACCGACCATGAATATTGTATCATCTTCGGGGCAGTCAATCAATCAGAACTCTTGTTCTATTGCTAGGCTGTTATTTTTATACCATTTTTTATAAAAAGGAGATGATTGTATGGCAACAGCTAAGAAGTTACCTTCCGGATCATGGAGATGTCTGGTATTCTCACACTATGAAAATGTGGTGGATAAGGATGGAAAACCAGTTATTGATCCGAAAACAAAAAAGCAGAAGCAGAAAAGAATCTATAAGTCTTTCACTTGTGATGATCCATCGGCAAGAGGAAAAAGAAAAGTTGAAGCAATGGCTGCTGAATGGGCAGATAACAAAGAAATCAAGAAAGATGAAGAAGTGCAAATGACTTTCGGTGATGCACTGGAAAAGTATATACAGGAACGGTCCGCTGTCCTCTCTCCGTCCAGTATCAGGAAGTACAAGAGCATGCAACACAATTGCATGGTACCGCTTAAGGAGTATCAGCTGAAGGAAATCACCCAAAGCGTAATTCAAAAAGTGATTAATAATGCATCTACAGAGCTGTCACCTAAGTCTGTTCGTGACATGAACGGTCTGATCAGTGCGGTAATGAAAAGATTTCGTCCTGGAATCGTAATCAATATCACTCTTCCGAAGAAACTCAGGAGCAATATTTACATTCCTACAGAAGAGGACATCAAAAAGATTGTTCGTGCATCAGAAGGAACTATCATGGAAGTGCCGATTCTTCTCGCAGCGTTTGGAGCTATGCGGAGAGGTGAAATCTGTGCATTGCAAAAGTCTGACATTAAGAATCACACAATCCACGTTACAAAAACAATGGTTATGAATGACGAGGGGGAATGGATTGTAAAAGCACCTAAGTCTTATGCTGGTGACAGATATGTGAACTACCCATCGTTCGTAATCGAGAAGTTCTTGAAACTACCAACCGACACTGTAGACATGAATCCGAATACATTAACAACATTGTTTGGAAATCTGCTTAAGAAATTAGAGATACCGCACTTTCGTTTCCATGACTTAAGGCATTACAACGCTTCTGTTCAGCATGCACTTGGTATACCAGATGCATATATCATGCAATCTGGTGGATGGGGAAATGATTCGGTACTGAAAGAAGTCTACCGTCACACTCTTCCGGACATGGAAGATAAAATGAATAAGATTGCAATCGACTATTTTGAGTCTATGCAACACGAAATGCAACATGAATCATAACAATCATTGATTTTACAGGGGTTTTAGCACTTTCTGTGGGAGTTCGATTCTCTCATCCCCTGTTGACTAAGAGGTCAGAAACCTTGAATATTCAAGGCTTCTGGCTTTTTTCATTTCTGAATAATTCCAATGTAGTCAATTATGTAGTCAAACAGTAATCATTCCTAAAATGAGATAGCATTTTCAATCTGTTTTTCCTTATTTTTCGTTGTTTTATTGCTGAAATAATATAATTTTTTGGTTGTACTATCATTGTGTCCCATTTGTTCTGTAATTTTTGCCAGTATTCATATGACACTTGCCACTTCTCAGATATATTACTATGGAATCAATGAAAAAACACTGGAAATGGAAATCTCTTCGTTTGCCTATTCGTCTGAAAAAAATTGTTATATAGCAAGTGATTGTCAACCTGTTTTTTGTGATGAATTTGTTCGTGAAGTCAAAAAGGAAATGCTTTATCTCCGGAAAGTTTCCAGATAACAGACAAGAAGACTTGCAAGGTTTGTGACCTTTCAAGTCCCCTATATAGCATGGTTGGATTTAATACCATCCGTTCTGTCAAGGACTGCCCTACGGCGTATCGGCTTCGCCTTGTTCCTTGACATCACTATGTGATGAAGAGTATTACAAACCAAAATTTATCTTTTCACAATCATATCAAGAAATTCTGTAAAATTATTTGATATGATATATACATTATTTTCATCGTTAGACTCATCAAAATAATATGAATCATCGTAATAATAAACACCATCATTATTTCCATCACAAATCATAACAATAAATCCATTTTGTAAACTATCTCCTATAATAACAGTTTTTTCAAATAAATCATCAATATATTTCTTTGTCCAGTATTCAATATCAAAGCATGAATTGTCAGTATTAACTCCATAGAGAATATCTATATTTATAATTTTCCCTATATTCTTTAAAACTATTTCATTGGTATTATCATTAGGAATACTGCCACCATTTGTTTTCAACAAGAAATCTTTGTAATCATTAGGAAATTTGATGTTTAATACTTTTTCTAAACTTTTAATATCATTCTCAACTGTTTTACCAAATGATTTTATTGCATTTGTTTTTAAAGATAATTTCACTTTACATTCCCCACTAAATTTAGATCTAGTAACTCTTTATATTTTTATCAGCATATGAGTATACTCTATTCCAAAATGATTCATAGTCATTATTTAAGGCAAGTTTTAAATAACAAATATCTGCATTTTCTTGGGAATAATCACTTTCATAAGCAGTTAGTATGTCCGCTTCTTTAATCAATCCCATATCAGTTAAGGCATCAATAACATTCCTATATGATTTAAAATCTAAACCATTCATAGATAATTCAGTGTCATAATCAATAACGGTTATGATATTTCTAATCCAAGCTGGAAATTTGTCTAACTTTTCTCGTACTTCTGTATGCTCATAAATCTCTGCCATTGCTTGAACAAAATCTTCACCATTCGTAATCTCTTCTAAAGCTTTATCTATAAAATTCATCTATATTCTCCCATTTTAGTAAAATACTGAATTGTCATTTATCCTAAAAGTTCCAATTATTTAGAAATCATTTCTATTCCTCGTTATGTGATTTTTTCAAAAGATGATGATATATTTTCATATTCTCATCTGTTTGTTCTTTGCTTCGCATACAATAAGTATCTAAATTAGTTGTATCTACACTTAAGCCAAGCATTTCACATATAACATCGACCTGCCACACTTCAAGTGGAATTTCCAGTTTTCTGCCGTCATATGCGTCAATTACTAATGTTACAGATTTAATACCATCTTTTCTTTCTGTGTATTTTTTTGACATGAGTACTCCTTTTCAGATTTTGCTTTGGTCAGTTCTTCAAGTAAATCTTGATTTTTCACAATTCTACAAGCTGGAATTTCTATTTATCTTTACATCTTACATCCAATCGCTTGTAGCGTTTTCTGCTTCCGCATATTCACCATAACCCAGTTACATCCGCTATTGTTTTCATTAATGCTTAAAATGGATGTTAACGAAACTACTCTTGCTTCTTCTTTCTGATTTTCAAATTATTATAAGTTATCAATCTCAATGTCACAATGCATTTCCTTGGCGTCTTCCAATGCCTCGTTTAAAACGGAAATCAAATCTCTTCCATCACTGGTAACAAAATAATTAGACAAATC
>OGGQ01000511.1_pt1 | contig 56164 bp, 52 predicted proteins | sample 1571191 | NCBI WGS metagenome assembly OGGQ01 (sample SAMEA2582061, study PRJEB24529) | metagenome | biome: Human gut stool | place: China | collected 2011
GAGGGTGTGATTCTATGACAATCAGACGAGGAGATATTTTTTATGCAGATTTAAGTCCCGTTGTGGGCAGTGAGCAGGGAGGCGTGCGCCCTGTACTCATCATACAGAATGACATGGGCAATAAATACAGCCCCACCGTCATCTGCGCAGCCATTACATCACGGATGAACAAGGCAAAACTGCCCACACATATTGCCCTTGCGGCAGCTAAATGCGCTCTGCCCAAAGACTCTGTTGTACTGCTGGAGCAGATTCGCACCATTGACAAACAGCGGCTTCGGGAGAAAGTCTGCCATCTGGACGGAGCCATCATGGATGCAGTGAATCAGAGCCTTTGTGTCAGTCTTGGGCTCATCTGCGGAGAAAAACGGGCGGAAGTGCCAAGAGTTTGAAAGTAAAAAAGTCGGGATTTTCTGATTTTTCAGAAACATCAGGAGCATCTTCATAAGAAAAGAAAGCCGAAATCCTTAATAAAGGATTTCGGCTTTCTTATTGTATTAAGATTTTATTTGATATGTTTTCTTCCAAAGACAGCCGTCGCAATTTTCCTTATGAAATCAAGGAAAAGGAAAATCAATGTTTTCTTAAGGGGAAGTTGCTTTCCGACTTTCTTTTTAATTACGATTTCCAGTCAATGTAAGCCAAAGGAAATACAGCACCGCAAATAATAGTGCAAATCCAATGAACTTCCATATATTCACATGACCTCTATAAGCAAAAATCTGTGTTGCCGCACTGAAGAAAATCCCCCAGATGACAGATTTCTGCAAATTGCCTTTCCAATCCATATACCTGCTCCTTATTCCACATGGGTGCCGTAAACATGGCCATAAATCCGCTGGATCATCATATCCAGCGCCACCACATTCTGTCCGCCTTCCAGCACAATGATATCTGCGCCTCGTTTACTGGGTTCCACAAACTGTTCATGCATAGGCTTTACAGTCTGCAAATACTGGTCTACCACAGATTCCAGACTTCTGCCTCTTTCCTTTACATCACGAAGGATGCGTCTGAGGATACGCACATCAGCGTCTGTGTCTACAAACACTTTGATGTCCATCAGGTCACGGAGTTCCTTATTTTCAAAAATCAGAATCCCTTCGATGATGAGTACCTTTGTGGGGTTTACTGCCACTGTTTTATCAGAACGGTTATGGACAGTAAAGTCGTAAACGGGGCACTCAATGCTCTCTCCTGCTCTCAGCTTACGGATATGCTCCATCATCAAATCTGTATCAAAGGCATCTGGATGGTCATAATTGAGCAGACAACGCTCTTCATATGTCAGTTCATCATGTCTTTTATAATAGTTGTCGTGGTAAATGACTGTCACTTCATCGCCAAAACGTTCTTTCAAACGATTGGTGAGGGTTGTTTTTCCGCTCCCTGTACCGCCTGCAATGCCAATTACCATCATTTCTTCCGTTGCCATGGAATGCTCCTTTCTCAGCTTTCTCCTGTCCCCAAAACAATACGAATATCTACACCCGTAGGCAGTTCATCCGGCGCTGTTTCCACTGCTGCGTTGGCAAAGTAGGATACCAGATCACTGCCGATGCCTGCTTCTTTTACCTGAATCCGTGTTTTTTCCACCTGTTGTCCGTCATAGGTGGTAGGCTCTGTCACCGTGTATCCATCTGCCGCCAGCTTATCGGAAAATCTTCTTGCCAGACCGTTCACATTGCCGCCGTTGCAGACCTCAATGGTCAGACCTTTGCTGCTTGTTGTTTCCCCTTCCGGTGTTGTCACATGCTCCTGATAGAATATCTGATCCACCAATAGAGAAGTTTCCTCAGGGTCATGGATGAAGTAAGACACATTGCCTACATACTGTCCAGCCCCAGGGATGGTCTGCATGGTGATCTTATTCATGTCAATCTTTCCAACATAGTTGGCATATTTCACCGCGTCTGTCAGGGAAATATCCGTTTTCACATCTTTATAAAGAATGGAGATATACTCCGGCAGATTTTTCAGGATGCTTTCAGAGCTGAGCACCTTTTCCGCCAGGGCCTTCAAAAACAGCTGCTGTACTTCGATACGGCCTTCATCCCCTGTGGGATATTTTCTAAAACGCACCAGCTGTTCTGCCTGTTCGCCGTTAAGTGTCTGCAAACCAGCATCCAGATGGATATACAGATCCTGTGCAGGGTCTTCATAGTCCATGTCCTGGGGCACATCCACATCTACGCCGCCCACAGTGTCTACAATCTTGCGGAACGCATCCAAGTCAATTTTCACATAATGGTCAATGTTGATGCCCAGAAGATCCTCAATCTGCAATACCGTATTCTGGCAGCAGTTATCTTCATCACTGTAGGAATGGATGGCATTGAGTTTTGTCACCTGATTGTATGCCCGTCCCGTTTCCTCATAGTTTTCCACAACTTCATCACAGACAGATACCCTTGTGTCACGGGGCAGGGAAAGCAAATCCAGACTTTCATTGGCGCTCTCATAATGAACCACAAACATAACGTCCGTGCGTTTCCCCTCTTTGTCCGTCCCAAAAACAGCCACATTCAGTTTGATATCCCGTCCCAGCATAGCATCCAGCAGATTCAGATTAGAGCCGCTGCCCACATATCCGCCAAAAGGAGATTCTCCTGTCACTTTATAATAGGCAAAAGCTGCGCCGCCAGATAATATCAAAAATGCCATGACAATGGATACCACAATTTTGAAAAATGTCCGAATGGGGCGAAAAGGCTTTCTTTTCTTCTGCGGCTTTTCGTAAGACCCATCCCGCTTGCTGCTTTTGTGTCCGCTGCTGCGTCGTTGTTTTCCTCTCATGCTATTTATCACCCGTTCGTCTGGTTTATGGTTTCTTCGTCTGTCAATCCATCTGTTTCTGTGCCGTCCTCTGTTGTGTCGGCAGGTGGTTCTTTGCCATAAATCCGGTAGTCTACCAATTCTTTGGTACCTTCTTCATCCATATCAAAATATGCGCCGCCTTCGCCAGGAATGGTGTCTGTGGTAATGGAAGCCGGATTGATTTCCTTCATATATCCTGCATATTTCAGCGCTGTTGCCACAGGCATATCGGATTCTACCTTTTCCATGAATATCTTGATGTAGCTGTCCAGATTGCTCATGATCTTGTCACTGCTGCAAACCTGTTCGATGAATGCTTTCAAAAATTCCTGCTGTACTTCAATACGCTTCAGGTCTTTCTGTGCATATCCTTCACGGAAACGCACCAACATTTCCGCTTTTTCCCCATCCAGCAGCTGAGGGCCGGGATACAGGTCAATGTAAAGTCCCTGAGCAGGGTCGCTATAGTAAAGCCGTTCCTGTACATCAAATTCCACGCCGCCAACAGCGTCAACAATATCCTTAAAAGCATCCAAATCAACTTTCACATAATAGTCGATGTCGATACCCAGAATTTCTTCCAGCATTGCCACGGAGAAGGTGCTGCGGTTGCCTTCACCTGCATAGGCATGTACTTCTGTCAGTTTGCACTGGCCATATACGCCGTTTGCTTGGGGCACCGTCCTGCCGTTTTTCTCCAGATACGCGATCATATCATCAGTCATGACCACTCTCGTATCTCTCGGCACGGAGATCATATGCACCTCTTTCGTCGTCAGATTCAGACTTGCCACCATATTCACATCCGACCGGAAACCGTCCCCATCAGTCCCCAGAAGTGCAATATTCAGCAATTGGTCTTTCGCTTCTGTAGACACATCCGCAGATGCCACAAAATCGGATTTTTCCGCCTTGCCTTCCCACAGTTTCAAGGAAGCGTACAGCTTCGCCGCCCCAAAGGCTCCTGCAAGGATTACCACCAGCAGCACACAAAGGATAATTTCCCCTCTTTTGCGTCTGCGCCGCATTTCCATCTGCTTTTGATGGTTGCGCTGCATTCTGGCGCCTACTCTGCGGCGCTGTTCCTGCTGCATCCGCATTTCTTCCTCCATATAGCGCTGTTCCCGCATACGTTCAGTTCTGCCGCCTCTCCTCTGCTCCTGCTCATACTGGGGATGCACAGGACGTCTGCGTCTGTGCTGATAATCTGTTCTGTTTTCTCCCATCTTCCATTTCTCCTAAATCCCGAAAAATTCTCTTTCTTTTTTATGGCATATCATCCATAATTTATTTATTATAACAAATTTGACAGCTTCTGACAACGAAAGGCCTATTCTTTACGTTTTTTTGTCAGAAATTTGTCTGAATCATTACAAATGTCTTACACGCAAAATAACGGTTTCATCCCATTTTTCCAGGTCTTTCCGTTATTCACCCAAAAAAACCCTTTTTATTATACACAATTTTGCGCAGAAAAAAATGTGCTTTTTTCTTAAAATTCCATTGAAAACCCTTCGTTTTCTTTACTTTTTGCCGAAAATCCCGTATAATACCCAAATTGTAAAGGAATTGTTAAACACATATAAAAAAATGAACATAAGGAGGTCTTGCCTGTGTTTTTCAACTGGTTTCAGCAAAAGGACGCACCCTTTTCCTGGAAAAAAACCATACTGACGCTTCTCATCAGCGCCATCGTTGCAATGTGTCTGGTGTTTCTCATCACCACCCAGCATCCCCTTCGGGTTGCCTATGAGCTTCTGGCACATCCCACTATGATCCTCTGGAATTTCCTGCCTGCGCTACTGGCGGTGTTCCTGATCTACTTCATTACAGGACGGCTTTTCTTTTCCTCCCTGCTGCTGCAGGTGGTATGGATATTGTTTGCCGTCAGTGACAAGATCAAAGTCTCTATGCGGCAGGAGCCTCTGCTGCCTACGGACTTGACGCTTGTCAAAGAAGCCCTGACCATCGTCAAAACATTCCCTGTATATATGCTGGTGCTCATTGCCGTTGGGGCAGTGGCTGCCATCGTTCTGCTGGTTTTCTGCTTCATCCGCAGTGAAAAACAGCGTCCGCCTGTGATTGCCCGTCTGGTAGGTATTCTCTGTGTGGTATTGGCTGCATTGGGGCTGAACAGTCTGGTCTACGACAACAAGAACCTCTATGACGGCTATCCCGTCGTGGAAAACCCTTATTTCCAGGTAAATCAGTACAACACACGAGGTCTGGTCTATTCCTTCTTCCACCAGATCAACATCATGCGGTTGGAAACCCCTGCAAACTATGATAAAGGGGCTTATGATGAATTCATGAGCGCCCCCATCACCACCACTGTGGAAACAGCGCCCAACATCGTCATGATCATGGGAGAAGCTTATTCCGACCTGAGTGAAAACGAACATATCAGCTTCGAGGGCTACACAGACCCCATGGCTAACTTCAAGGAGCTTTGCGCCAAAGAAAACGCTGTCAGCGGTCACATTGCCGTTGCCAACTTTGGCGGCGGTACATCCAATACAGAGTATGATGTGCTCACAGGACTGCCTACCCGTTTTCTGGATACGGCACTGCCTTCCTATAACTTTATCCATCATGAAATTGATGCCCTGCCCTACAGACTGGCACAGATGGGTTATGAAACCACCTCCATCCATCCCGGTTATGCATGGTTCTATAACCGCCAGAACGTGTATCCAGACCTAGGCTTTGAAACATGCTATTTCTTGGAGGATTCCTTCGACCTTGCTTCTCAGGGTGTAGGCGGCTATATCAACGAAGAAGCCACCATGGATAAGATTCTGTCTGTATTTGAAGAAAAAATCCAGGCTTCCTCAGCGCCGGTATTTTCTTTCACCGTCACCATCCAGAACCACGGGCCATATGAAAAGAAATACGGCACACTGGAACAGAATTTCTCCACTGATGTGGAACTGACAGAAACAGAAAGCGACCTGCTGACCCAGTATTTCTACGGCATGTCCGACGCGGACAGAGAACTGGGACGTCTTGTGGAATATGCGGAAAACAGCGACGAACCCATCATTCTGGTTTACTTCGGTGACCATCTGCCGGGCTTCTCCAACGGTATGGAATTCTTTGACCTGCTGGATTATCCCAAAGACGCCAACGGCACACCAGAAGAACAGACTGCCGTTTATGAAACACCTTTTGTCATCTGGGCAAACGACAGTGCTGCTGCCCAGTGCGGTTTTGCAGAAAATGCAGCTGCCGCTGATCTGCCGGAAAACAATCTCATCAGCTCTTTCTATCTGGGCGCGTTGACCACAGAACTGGCTGGCATAGAGGGACTTTCTCCTCTTTATGACATGCTCAACGACATGCGGAAGGAATATCCTGTCCTCTCCGACATGTATCATGTAGACGCACAAGGCAACTATGTACAGGAATTGCCGGAGGATATGCAAAAACAACTGGATACCCTCATCGGGCTCCAGTATTACATCCTTTTTGATCGCGTACTGTCTGAACAGAAATAAATGAAGGCCGAGAATCTCTTTCCCTGAGATTTTCGGCTTTTTTGTTGTAGGAAAACGCCCATCATGTTATACTGGCATCAATCATATATACGGGAGGAATCTTTATGAATATTCTGCGTGAGCATGCCCAAACCATCATTGATGATACATTGAAACAAGTGCTGCCCCATGCCGCCGTACAGCGTGCTTTGGAAGGACGTACTTTTCCCGGAAAATGCATTGTTATTTCCATTGGCAAAGCGGCTTGGACCATGGCAAAAGCGGCTTCTGACTTATTAGGAAATACCATTGACCATGGCGTTGTACTGACAAAATACGATCATAGTCAAGGGGACATCCCCGGTTTTGTCATTGCCGAAGGGGGACATCCTCTGGTGGATGAAAATTCTATTGCCGGAACGGAAAAAGTCCTTTCTGCTGTAGAAAACCTCACAGAAAAAGATACCGTTGTCTTTTTGATTTCCGGCGGCGGTTCCGCATTGTTTGAAAAACCAGCCGGTTCTCTGACACTGGCAGACATGCAGAATGTAACAAACCAGCTTCTGGCGTGCGGCGCGGAGATCACAGAAATCAACACCATCCGCAAGCATCTTTCCGCAGTAAAAGGCGGTCGTTTTGCAAAACTGTGCGCGCCTGCCTCTATCATCGCCATTGCCCTCAGTGACATTCTGGGAGATTATCCCGATGCCATTGCTTCCGGCCCTGCCACTGCGGATACCTCCACCTGTGCCGACGCCATGGCAGTGGTGGAAAAATACCATCTGGATTTTCCTCCTGCCGTTTTGAATCAATTACAGGAAGAAACCCCTAAGGAAATCACCAACTGCGAAATGCAGATCACAGGCAGTGTATCTCAGCTCTGCGCCTTTGCCGCAAAGACAGCGAAAAAACTGGGTTATACTCCCCTGATTCTTTCCACCATGCTGGACTGCGAAGCCAGAGAAGCCGGACGGTTCCTTGGCTCCATGGCAAAAACATTGGAAAAAGGTGAAGGTCCTCTGCAAGGTCCCTGTGCCATCCTTTGCGGCGGCGAAACAGTGGTGCATCTGACAGGCAAAGGCAAAGGCGGCAGAAATCAAGAATTGGCACTTGCTGCCGCTCCTTATCTGGAAGGCATGGAAAACGCCCTTGTGGCTGCTGTAGGCTCTGATGGTACCGATGGCCCTACAGATGCGGCAGGCGGCATGGTAGATGGCAGCACCATGGCAGCTTTGCGACAAAAAGGTCTTTCCGTTGATGCTGTTCTGGCAGAAAATGATGCTTATCACGCCTTACAAGCCGTAGACAGCCTCATCATCACCGGCCCCACCGGCACCAATGTAAACGATTTGTATTTTCTCCTGTTTCGTCCATAAAACTTGATTTCTAAAAACAAAAATAGCCGAAATCCTTTTGTTTCAAGGATTCCGGCTATTCTATTTATAGGAACTTAAACAAATTATTTTCTTACAGATAGTCACCACTGTTTTTTCTTGCACCGACAGCTTTTCCCCTCCATAGGATACAAGAGAATAACATAAGGAGGCATCTCCATGAAAGAGATCGCATCGAATTTTCTGCCTGACACCTGCGAAACAGAATCCACTATGGACTGCAACGCCTGTGTCATCAAAAAAGTCGGTCTGGCACAGGCCTTTGTCCCCAGCCAGCCCTACCAGACACCATCTTCTGCCGAACAAAGTCTCATCTGCGGCACTGCTTTTTCTGATCTTTCCATGCCCTATGTGCAGGGCACTCACATCAAACGGAACGCAAAGGAGGAAATGACATGGAACGGGAAATGATGCTGCAAAAACTCATGGAACTGGACTTTCTGGCAGTGGATTTGGGGTTGTATCTGAACACCCACCCTACAGAAGCAGAAGCCATCACCGCCTATAATCAGACCATCGAAGCCGCAGACACTCTGCGGATGAAATTTGAAGCGGCTTACGGCCCCCTTTGCTCCTTCCGCAGCTATGCCGCTGATACAGAAAACTGGCAGTGGAAAAATGATCCATGGCCTTGGCAAAGAACAGCAAATCCCTCTATGGCTGGAAAGGAGTGCATGTAAATGTGGATTTATGAAAAGAAACTGCAATTCCCTGTAAAAATCACCCGTCCTGACGCCCGTATGGCAAAAATCATGATCGAGCAATATGGTGGCTGCGATGGGGAATGGGGTGCTGCTCAGCGGTATCTGAGCCAGCGGTATTCCATGGTGACACCGGAAGCCAAAGCCACCCTCAATGACATCGCCACAGAAGAATTGGGCCACGCGGAAATCATGGGCACCATCGTCCGCCAGCTTATGCAGGGTCTCACCAAAGACCAGATCATCGAAGGCGGTCTGGAAGCCTACTATGTAAACCATGGCTTTGGGGTATATCCCTGTTCAGCCGCTGGTGTGCCCTTCTCTGCCTCTGCTTTCCAGTCCAAAGGCGATCCCATCACAGATCTGTATGAGGATATGGCAGCAGATGCTGCCCCATTGGAAGTGTAACCTTTTTATAAAATAAAATGTGAAAAACAGTCTGTTCTGTCTGCATCAAAAAGACGGCAAATTCTTCCTTGCCGCCCTTAAAAATTCCAGTACACTGTAACAGGCACATCTCTCGACCCGGAGATTCTTCTTCCCACATCAATATGGTCAATAAAGGCCTCCACCATCTCTCTGTTCAGATGTTCCATATGGATATATTTTTCCACCAACTCTTTCCAGTTTTCCCCAGCCTTTCTCCTTTCTTCTATTTCCTGAAGATGCTCTCTGCACATTTCCAGTGCTTCTTCCATTCGTTTTTTCTCCACGGAAAACGCTTTTGTCATATCCAGATAATCTTCTTCCGTCAGAATTCCTCGCACCTTATCCAGATATAACTCCTGAAGGGCTTTTGTATGCTCCTGTATCTTTTTTTCGTAGGATTTCGCCCGATCTATAACATTGCTTTTCTGTTTTTCATAATCATTATTCCATTGGATGCCTTGTTCCAGTACATCCTGATCCAAATAAACCTCTGCCAGCCGTTTCAGCTCTGCGATGATTTTGCTTTCCAAACGATTCACGGAAATAAAAGCCCCTCCGCAGGCATCTTTTGACACAGAACGATTGGGGCAAGTCAAAAACCGCCACTCTCCCCGTTTCCCAGAACGCAGCGCATAGCCGCATTCCCCACAGCAGGCTTTCCCAGAAAACAGCCCAATAGAACCAGTGGCAAAAGGCTTTGTCCTTTGCTCCCGTATTGCTTTCACCTTGTCCCAAAGTTCTTTCTCTATGATCGGTTGGTGGGTTCCTTCTACCCGATACCATTGCTCTCTTGGGCGAGGCTTGTTTTTCTTTGTTTTATAGGAAACACTGCCGTATTTTCCCTGTATCATATTGCCTATGTACATTTCGTTTTCCAGCATATCTGCAATGGTGTAATATTTCCATAAGGTGCTGTTTTTCTGCTTTGCCGGTGCTTTGATGACTCCTTTTTGACGTTTATATTCTGTGGGATTTGGAACACCCCTGTCGTTGAGCATTCGTGCAATGGCAGATTTCCCATATCCCTGAGAAAACAGCGCAAACACTTCTCGCACCACCTGTGCAGCTTCCTCATCAATGATTAGATGCCCCTTTCGTTTTTGGTCTTTCTGATAGCCATACAGCGCCGTTGCACCAATATAAAATCCGTTTTCCCGCCGATTCCGCAGGACACTTCGGATATTATCGGACATATCCTCCAGATACCATTCGTTGACCAGACCATTGATCTGCCGTGATTTTTTATTGCCCTTCACATCCGTATCGGCGTTATCCACAATGCTGACAAAACGAATGCCCCACTGGGGAAATAACCCATGGAGGTATTTTTCCACCAACTCCAATTCCCTGGTAAAACGGGACTGGGTCTTGCAAAGGATAATGTCAAAACTTCTTTTTTCCGCATCTTCCAAAAGACGCTGAAACTCCGGTCGATTCCGGTCAGCGCCAGCGTAGTCATCATCGCTGTAAATGTCGTAAATCTCCCATCCCTGCTCTATAGCATACTGCACCAGCATGGATTTTTGATTCTGGATACTAACGCTGTCGTCAGCAAAACTGCGCTTATCCCGATCTTCTTCCGATAACCTGCAGTAAATGGCTACCTTCACACGGGGCACCCCCTTCCCTTTCTCCTAGCAACCCGTTATTTTCGAAAGATTTCTTTGTTCCGTTCCATATGATTGATGAGGCTGAGCCAAGCCTTTGTGAATTGTTCCCTGTTAGGCTCACTGCTGCCATCACGAAACACGCTTTTGCAGGTATTGTCCTGTCTTTCTTTCATACAGTCCACCTCCCAATATTTATTTATGCAGTTTAGGATGTACATTTTCCCCTTTTGAAGAAATGCCATATTTCACTAATTTTCCTACAGTGCCACGCTGCACAGGATTTCCCATTTCTTCTGTGATTGTGACTATAGATTTTGTTTGACCAATCTTTGTACACGAATTCTGCCATGGGAGAACGACAGCTATTGCCATACAAGCGAAAAGTCCTTTTACCATTTTTCCAGTAAACTATAAAGAGGATTATAAAAACCGTATATGAGAAAAATTAAAACTTTTCATTCTAATTTATATAGATTATCAACAAAAAATTATTTTTTATAGAAAACCATTGACACATAAAAAAGAACTGTGTATTATAATCCATAGAGAAAAGATAGAATTTATATTCAATATTTTGTGTATGTTGTAAAGGTAAATTTGTGTAAAATTAGGAGGAGGATACATATGGATCTGAAAGGAACACGTACAGAAGCAAACTTAAAAGCAGCTTTTACTGGTGAATCTATGGCAAGAAATAAATATTTGTTTTTTGCACAAAAAGCAAAAAGTGAAAATTTACCAGAAATCGCTGATCTATTTGAACGCATGGCACAAAACGAAGGAATTCATGGCAAATTATTGTATCAGCACTGGAAAGGAGTTGGTACAAGTTCCGAAAATTTACAAGACGCAATTCAAGGCGAATACACAGAATGGAGCAATATGTATCCCGAATTTGCCCAAATTGCTCGTGAAGAAGGATTTGATGATGTAGGCGTTTTGTTCGATAACATTGCAAAAATCGAAAAAGACCATGAATATCGTTTTCTGATTGCATTGACCCAGTTAAACAAAGGCAATAAAAAAGCAGATGTAGAAAGACAGCCAGAAACTGTACAGACAGTTTCTGTACCAGGATATCGCTGCATGTTCTGTGGTGCAACTTATGAAACACGTCCAGATGTTTGCAGCGTATGTGAAGCTATTGGTTCATTTGAAGAAGTTACAATTCAAAAACAACAAGCATAATAGAATATACGCAATAAAGTCATGATACCTTTTCTATCATGACTTTTTTTTGCAGAAAAACTAAGTTTTTCACTTTCCTCAAGAATTTTGTTTCACAAAGAGCTGCTTGCATATCTTACGCTATGAAGTCCCCTAACCAAAATCTGAATCAGGAATCCGCTTCCAACAAGGAAAAGCCGAAGTTTCAAGGCTATTGAGCTCATGGACTTTCGTTTTTTTGCTTGTGTCTATTTATCAAAAACTTAAAGGAAATGAACCTTTGATGACAGGATGTCAACTTTTTTAAGAACTATTTGTAAACTACCGCGCTTTCTTTGTTAATGCCTTTTGATTCATATCCCCCTTACCTTCACATAAATCCTTTTTAACAAATACCATTCCTGCATGAATCCATTTCTTACTTCTTTTTTACTTTTTGGCAATACCATAGATGCCTGTACGCTTTTTTGCTACAATCATACTATACCAATCTTTCGCAGCGTTTCCCTAGAAGAAGCATAAGGAAATACAGCAAAAAACTTGAGGAGGTAAAACAAATGGATGAGCTTGAACAAAAAACCATGACTGACACACACTCTGAATCCACAGCTGAAAACACTGCTCCAAAATTACCGCCCCAAGATCGTTCCACAGAAGAAACCCTTTGGACAAAATCCATCAACCGCGTTTTGGGCGGCATAACACTCACAGCCATTACATTAAACATCGGGCTTCTTTACTATATCCTGCCAGCCATCGGAACCATTCTCCTTCTCCTTGGCTTTCGCCCGTTGCAGCACGAAAACAAATGGTTCAAACGCTGTTTTGTCATATCCATCATTCGCACCGCATGTTTCTTATGGGTACTGATCTTAAACACCACCATACTGCAAAGCACCATATATCCATCTGCAATGGATTTTGTGCTGTCCATTGCAAATTTCATTTTGCAGTTTGCTCTTTTTGTCTGCTTTTGGCGCGGTTTTATTTCCATTCGGCAAAATGCAGGGCTTTCTCCTCAGGCAGGCAGTGCAGCTGCCTTGGTCGTATGGTATGGGCTTATGTGCTTTCTGGGTCTTGCACAGTACAGCGGCATAATCATTGCCTTGATCATGTTTATTGCTTATTGCCGCATCGTCTACAATATACACAGATTATCCAATGAATTGGATGAAATAGGCTACGAAATCAGTGCCGTTCCTGCCAGATGGAGAGACCTGCACATCGTCTATTTATTCCTTTTGCTGCTGCTCATAGGCGGCACATGCGGTTATTTGTTTGGGGGCAGCTATCCTATGAAATGGACTGCACTGCGTGCTGACGAGCATAAAAACGTGGACGACATCAAGGCTCAGCTCATTGACCTCGGGTTCCCCTCCTATATCCTGAACGATCTCAGCGCAGAAGACATTGCCGCCTGCAATGGCGCATTACAAGTCGTTGTTGATGAAACCGACATACCTCTGGAGGATTATGGAAACGCGGATGATTCCGTTTCCGAAACTCCAAATCTTCGTGTCACAGGCATTGGTGTACAGGTTCCTGCCGAACGAGAGCGCTGGATCATCTTCCATCACTTTCTATGGAACAAAGCACCCAAATTTTATGGCACAGAAGCCATTCAGCTTTGGCCAGTTTACAAAGATATTTCCGAAGGATGGACTTCCGGCGGCGATGTAACGGGACGTGTTTTATATAACAGCAACGAAGAAACCTTTGTGGCTGACTATTACTCATTAGGTACACAAGCATACACATCCGATAGTTTCTTTGGTGGAATCCAGACCAATACCGACGTGTTTGCCACATTCTCTATGCCTCGACAAGGCAGCAGTTATAGAGGCTACATCGCATATCCCATTGATGAAATGATGGATGATTACATTATCAGCAGTAGGTTTCATTATATACACCAGAATAGCTGGATGCAGTATCCTGTTATGACGGCAATGGAAAAGAGAATGACAAGCATTTGGAACTATGCCGGCGCATTTCAGGTATTGGAAGATGCACTTCAATTCTACCCCTCAGGCGAAGGCATCGAAATGATCAGCTGAACAACAAGATCACTTCTCACATGACATTTACAAAGGTGCAGCAGAGCAGAAAGCCCGCAGCACCTATGAATACCTCATCGACCTTGCGGAAGACCCGGACGTTTTAGCACCCCTGCGGTTCCTGCGGGAACGGGAAGTGGTACACTTCCAGCGGTTCGGCGAAGCCCTGGAAATTGCCAGAGACCATCTGAACCAAAAACACTGGTTTTTCATGAACAAATAAACAAATCCTCCTAAAAAGAAGCAGGAAGCCTCGTTATTCCCAACAGGCTTCCTGTTTTTATGTTCTTTTTTCTTTTCAAGAAAATCATAGAAAAAAACGTGGTCTTTCTGTAAAAAAGTCTTATAATAAGAAGTAAGATACATATGCTTGTGTATGACACACAGCATTGGGAGGTGACCGCCGTATGCGCGATTTTTATTTGAAAAACAGACAAGCTCTCCAAGATTTTCTCATTCTGGGTGGCACTATATTGTTTTGTTTTCTCTTTTTCCGCTATTTATTTCCGATTTTCCTGCCTTTTCTGGTGGGCTGGCTCCTGAGCCTTCTGTTCCGCCCTCTGGCAAATTATCTGGAAAAACGGCGCATCCCTCGCTGGATTGCATCTTTGTTCTGTATCCTGTTATTTTTGGGGCTTATTTCCCTTTTTGTTGCCCTCATCGGCAATCGCATTGCAGCACAGGCAGAATCTTTCCTGCGGCTCATGCCCCAGTACATGATCCTGATTCAAAATGCACTGGATCGTCTTTGGACACAGTTAGACAGCCTGTTGGTGGTACTGCCTGATCCTCTGCAAAATCTGATTCAAAACTCCACAGAACAGCTGCGGGGAAATCTATCCTCCATACTGCTTTCTCTGGTGCAGAGTACAGGTTCTTCTTCTCTGACTTCTGTGCCAAACTTTCTGCTGGGTGTGCTCATTGCACTGCTGTCCTCTTATTTCTTCACAAAGGACGCCGTTCTCATTCGCAGACTTTATGAAAAACATGTACTTTCCCTATTTCACACTTCCATCCACAGAACAAAACGGGAACTGAAAACATCCGTATGGGGCTATATCAAAACGCAGCTGATTCTGATGATTTATACCTTTGCCATTACATTTATTGGCCTTATGGTCCTGCGCTCACCCTTTGCCCTGCTGCTCAGCGTCATTATAGCCATCATTGATGCTCTGCCTTTCTTTGGCAGCGGATTTATTCTCTGGCCGGGAGCTGTCATCCATCTGATTCTTGGTTCTCCCAAGCTTGCCATTGGCTATATGGTCATCTACGCCGCTGTGCAGATTATGCGGCAGATTATGCAGCCAAAAATTCTCGGCACACAGATTGGTCTGCATCCTCTGCTGACACTGTTTTCCATGTACTTCGGCTATAAATGTATCGGCTTCTGGGGGCTGCTTCTTGGGCCCGTCATTGCTGTACTGCTGCGGGCATATTTCCAGACCCGTGAAAAAGAAACACCTCCTACCACATAAAAAAGCGTTTTCAGTTTAGGAGCATCTTTATAAGAAAACAAAAAAGCCAAAACCCTTATCATTACAAAGGATTTTGGCTTTCTTATTTTATTTGTTATGTTTTCTTAAAGTTGCTTTTACCGAAAACGTTTTTTATGCTTTACGCCTGAAACATAGGGGTAGACAAATATCTGTCACCAGTATCGGGCAGCAGAACCACAATGGTCTTGCCCTTATTTTCGGGACGTTTTGCCACTTCCAGAGCTGCATGGATGGCTGCACCGGAAGAAATGCCCACCATGAGACCTTCCTTCTGCGCCACCGCTCTGCCTGCCGCATAAGCTTCTTCTTCTTTTACAGGAATGATTTCATTATACAGCTTTGTATCCAGAATAGAGGGTACAAAGTTTGCGCCGATCCCCTGAAGACCATGACTGCCGGCTCTGCCTTCTGTCAGCAAAGGAGAGGAAGCAGGTTCCACACCGATGATCTGTACATCAGGATTCTTTTCTCTCAGATAACGGCCTACACCTGTGATGGTACCGCCGGTACCGATGCCTGCCACGAAAATATCCACTTTGCCGTCAGTGTCTTCATAGATTTCAGGACCTGTGGTTTCGTAATGTGCCTGAGGGTTCGCAGGATTATCAAACTGTCCGGGAATGAATGCACCGGGGATTTCTTTTGCCAGTTCTTCCGCTTTTGCAATGGCGCCTGCCATACCTTTTGCCCCTTCTGTCAGCACCAGTTCCGCGCCGAAAGCTGTCATGAGCATGCGGCGTTCCATGCTCATGCTGTCAGGCATAACGATGATAGCTCTATAGCCTCTTGCCGCTGCCATAACTGCCAGACCAATGCCTGTATTGCCGCTGGTAGGTTCAATAATCGTTGCACCCGGTTTCAAAAGACCTTTCGCTTCCGCATCTTCCACCATTTTCTTTGCTACACGATCTTTGGCACTGCCGCCAGGATTCAAAAACTCCACTTTTGCCAAAACTTTTGCATCCAGATTGTGGATTTCTTCCAAGTGTGTCAATTCCAGTAAAGGCGTTTTGCCGATCAATTCTTCTATATTTTTGTAAATCTTTGCCATTGGTATCATCCTTTCCGCGATTTTTAATCATAGTATCACTATAGGTTTTATATGTCAAGCTGTTTTTTGAGCTTGTTTCTGTTCTCATATTACCACATTCCGCTGCCACCTTCAAATAAACTTCATGCTGGGGAGCATCTCCCCTTAAGAAATTAATAAAACAAAAAACCAATGTTTTCTTAAGGGGAAGTTGCTTTCTTTCTCCTTCTTTTCCTTGTATACGTCCCTTTTTTGTGCTAGTATTGAATGGAAATATGCATTGATTGAGATATAGAAAGGAACGATTCAAATGAAAATCGGACGAAACGATCCCTGCTGGTGCGGCAGCGGAAAAAAATATAAAGTCTGCCACGCAGAATTTGATGAAAAACTGGCAGAACTGAAAGCAAAAGGGGAAAAAGTACCTCCCCACTCCCTCATCAAAACACCGGCACAGCTGGAAGGCATCCGCAAAGCCGGCAAACTGAACACAGAAATTCTGGATATGGTAGCGGAAAACATCCACGCTGGCATGTCCACAGAAGACATCAACAAACTGGTACATGAATATACCATCGCTCACGGCGGTATTCCTGCACCTTTGAACTACTGCGGTTTCCCTAAAAGTGTCTGCACATCCGTAAATGATGTGATCTGCCACGGTATTCCTTCTCCTGATGAAATCCTTCAGGATGGGGACATCATCAACGTAGACGTTACCACCATTCTGGATGGTTATTACGCAGACGCATCCCGTATGTTCTGCATCGGTCAGGTCAGCGACGAAGCCAAAAAACTGGTGGAAGTCACAAAAGAATCTGTTGATCTGGCACTGGCGGCAGTGAAACCTTGGGGGCATCTGGGAGACATCGGCGAAGTCATCAGCAAACATGTTTATGCCCATGGCTATACCGTCCTTCATGACATTGGCGGTCATGGTGTCGGCAACGACTTCCACGAAGAACCTTATGTATGCCACATCGGCAAAAAAGGCACCGGCATGCTGCTGGTTCCCGGCATGGTATTCACCATCGAACCCATGGTAAACGAAGGGGAAGAAGATTTCTTTCAGGATGAAGAAAACGGCTGGACCATCTACACAGAAGACGGCTCTCTTTCCGCTCAGTGGGAATACACTGTTGCCATCACCGAAGACGGCGTAGAAATCATTACCCATTGATTTGATTCATACAAAAGAAAACGTGAGGTGTTGCATTTATGAACGGTTCCAAACACATTTCCAACTGTTACAGCGCCTTACAGGGACTCTACTGGATGAGTTACGGCGCCATCTATACCTTTGCCGCCGTATTCCTTTTAGACAGAAAATTCACGGATTCACAGGTCGGCACACTCATTGCGCTGGCCTGTGTTTTTTCCGCTGTGTTTCAGCCCTTTGCGGCTGCGGCAGCAGACCGGGGAAAGCGGTTTTCCCTGCGGTCTTTGATGACGCTGCTCTGTCTTTTGACCATCCTCCCTATGGCTCTGCTGTTTTTCTTTCCTCAGCAGACTCTCTCCGGCGTCTGTTATGTGATTCTCATGCTGCTGCATCTTGCCTTTCAGCCCCTTTTAAGCGCATTGGGCATGCAGCTGCTCAATAACGGATACTATCTGAATTTTGGCGCCGCCCGCGGCATTGGCTCCATGTCCTATGCAGTCCTTGCCTTTTTCCTTGGCTCTTTGACGCTGATTTTCTCTCTGCGTTGTCTGCCTGTCATCGGCAGTCTGCTGTACCTGCTCATGGCGGTATTATTGCAGGCCTTTCCGGAAACCAAGCGCAGCGGCTCATCCATTGTGTCCTCTCGAGGCACCGTTTCCATACTGCGGGAAAATCGTCGGTTTGCTGTCCTTTGTCTGGGCATCATCCTGATTTTTATTTCTCACAGCGCCATCAACACCTACATGATTCAGATTCTTCAGAAAATCGGCAAAGGCAATCAGGAACTGGGGCAGGTCATGGCTTACACTGCCCTTCTGGAATTTTTTGTGATGATTGGCTTTTCCAGATTCGTCAAAGGACGGGACTGCGGAAGCGTCATGCGGTTCACAGCCATCTTTTTTGTGCTGAAAGCCGTTCTTGTTCCTTTGGCACCCAATCTGCCCATGATTTACGCCGCATTTCTGACACAAATCTTCTCCTTTGCCCTGTTCACACCGGCTTCCGTTTACTATGCCAACGCCATTTTGCCTGCCGGAGACAAGGTAAAAGGACAGGCGATGGTTACCATTGCCATCACCATTGGCAACATTGCCGGCAGTTTCTTCTGCGGTCACTTTATTACCCTCTGGGGCATCACAGCCGCCATTCTGGTGACCGCCGCCATTGCTGTCATTGGTCTGATCTGCTTCTTCCTCGGCGCAGAAAAAACAGGTCCCATTGCTTTTTCTTGAACGCAAAAAAGCGTCAGATTCCATTTCTGGTCTCTGACGCTTTTCTTATGCCCATAAAATGGCGATTTCAGCCAATACGGTTTCTTCTTCATCAAAAATGAATGTGATGGTTTCCCATACACCCTCTTTTTCTTCCACAAATGTTTTGGTATGCACCACATCGCCTCTGCGGCATTCCTTCCGGTATACCACACGAATGTCCTTCAGTGTCCTGCCGTCATAAATTTCATCGGGCACATCATCCAGCGCCCATTCCAGATATTTCACGTTATTGGCATGACCGTTGGTGTCCGTATCCCGACGCGTAACGGTAAATTTCTGCTGTGCCGTTGGTTCCCCTTCCGGCATTGGCGGCATACGGAATTTTTCTCCTTCAATGGCAGGGGGCTGGTTGCTGCCGTATTTCTCGATCATATCATCGGGCACATTGGTGGGTTTCCGCTTGGCAAAATCCATATATACCCAACGAGACATGCCATCGGCAATCTTTTCGCCCTTTTCGTCAAAGAGAAAATAACCTCTTTCCGCCTGCATCTTCCGGCATTTATTGCTCCATGTTTCCAGACGGATGGTTTCCCTATGGGCAGGCATGCGGTATACCACAATGTGCCAGTTGATGACCGCCCAGCCACATTGAAGCTCTGCCAGATAATCCAATGTATAGCCTAATGTATCGGAATGGTCAATGGCTGCATTTTGCAGGGCAGACAACAGTGCCGCCGGAGAAAGGGTTCCCTTCTGATCTACCTGATAATAATTGATGGTCTGTTCTTCCGCGTATCCTTTGCGTTCCATAAAAAACCTCCCTTTCGGCAGTCCTTACAGCATAGGAGAAATGAGCCTTGCCACGGCTTCTTTCACCTTGAACCACCATCTTCTTCTGTAATACCACTCTCTGGTAATCTCTACGGAACTTTTCAAGTCGTTCAAAAAGTCCTGTTCCAGCTCTCTGGTAAAAGCTGCATCATACAAAAAGGCGTTGACCTCAAAGTTCAAGTCAAAACTGCGGATATCCATATTGGCTGTGCCAACAGAGGACATTTTCCCATCAATGCACAGGCTCTTGGAATGGATGAAGCCTTTTTCGTACTGATAGCATCTGACACCTGCCTCCAACAACTGCCCCAGATAAGACATGCTCGCCCAGTATACAAAGAAATGGTCTGGGTTTCCGGGAATCAGTATCCGCACATCCAGTCCAGAAAGGGCAGCCACTCGTAAGGCTTCAAAAATGCCATCGTCCGGCACAAAGTAAGGCGTTGTCAAATAAATATGATGCTCCGCTTCATTGATCATTTTAAAATAGCCGTTGTGTACGTTATGCCACTTGGTATCGGGGCCGCTGGAAACGATCTGCATGCGGACGCCCTCTGACTGTTCACGGAGTGGGAAATACCGCTGCTCCAGCTGGACAGCGCCATAACGTGTGGTAAAATTCCAGTCTTTGATAAATCGGATCTGCATCTGGTCAATGGCGTCACCTACCACACGCAGGTGGGTATCACGCCAAGGGCCATAGCGTTTGACAATGCCAAGGTATTCGTCCCCTACGTTAAAGCCGCCGATATAGCCCACTTTCCCGTCGATGATGCAGAGTTTTCTGTGGTTGCGGTAGTTGATGCGCACAATGAAGGGCGGCAAAAACGCCGCTGTATATCCGCCGGCAGCATGAAGTTTGTCAAAAAAACCTTTGGGCAGTCTGGAATTGCCCATGCCGTCATAGAGCAAACGCACTTCCACGCCTTCTTCTGCCTTTTTCGTCAGCTCCTCCACCAGACGGGTGCCCAGCTTGTCCCCACGCCAGATATAGTATTCCAGATGGATGAATTCCTTTGCCTGACGGATGTCACGGACCAATGCCTCAAATTTGTCTGCGCCGCTGATAAACCGTGTCACCTTATTGTTGAATGTCATCCAGTTGCCGGAATTCAGATGCAGATATGCCATATCTGTCAGATATTCCGCATCTACCAGTCTGCCGCCTTTTTCGATGATCTCTTTCTGGGCTTTTACCCTGCCCACACATCGCTCATCCTGCAGCAGATATTTGTAATATACCTCACGGTCATATTCCTCTTTTACTCGGAACATTTTTTCTCGCTTGCTGTTCCTGCCAAATATCATATAAATAACGAACCCAAACACAGGGATGAACAGCAGCACCAGAAGCCATGCCCAGCTGCTGGCAGGGTTTCTTCGTTCAAAAAACACCACGAAGCCTGCCAAAACCACGTTAATGACCAAAATCCCTACAGCAATATATGCCAGAACGGAAACAATCTCCATAGGACTCCCCCCTTCTTTACAAATATGAGAAATTCAAATAAAATTCCATAATATAGTATACGCAAAATCCCCTCTAACCGCAAGCATGGCGTATGGCAAAAATTTTGAAAATTTTCACTTTTCCACTTCCCTATTCCTTCAATCTCTGATACAATAGAGTGACGTGAGAAATACAAAGGAAAAGCCCTTATGGCTTTTTACTGCAAGGAGGAACATTTTGTGAATATTACTGCATCTGATATCATCATCATTGCACTGATTGTTGTGGCTGCTCTGCTGGCAGGCGCTTATTATCTGAATAAAAAGACCATGCGCCGCATGATTCAGGCACAGGACTTCATCGACCAGAACCGTATGACCGTGCAGGCCTTCATCATTGACAAAAAACAGGAAAAACCTTCCCCTACCAACCTGCCCAAAGGTGTCTTTGAACAGCTGCCCAAAATGGCAAAAATGCGTAAGGCAAATATGGTAAAAGCAAAAATCGGTCCTCAGATTGTGACACTGATGTGCGATAAGCCTGTTTACGAAGTGCTGCCCGTGAAAAAATCCCTGAAAGTAGATATTGCAGGCATGTATATCGTCAGCGTGACCGGTATGAATCTGGCTGACAAGAAAAAGAAAACATTCACTGAAAAAATGACCACACGGATGAACAAAGTGGTTTCTAATCAGTCTGAAAAGGAAAAAAATAAAAAATAAGCAAACAAAAAGCTGAAATCTTTAAAGATTTCAGCTTTCTTTTTTTACAGGATTTTATCAGACTGCTTTTAGTCCTCCATGGGGCGGATTTCCGCGCCAAAGGGCATCAATGCCAGTGCTGCAAATTTGAAATGCTGCAAACCAAAGGGAATGCCAATAATGGTCAGACAGCTGCCCACACCCATGGCAATGGAGCTGATACAAAGACCCAATCCCCCCAGCAATATCCAAATGACATTCAAAAGGACAGAGCCGGAGGACATGTTCCCAAAGTATACTTTCTTCCCAAAGGGCATGAGAATCAGCTTGGCAAACTTAAAGCACTGCAAGCCCACAGGAATCCCAATGACAGTGATACAGCACAATACACCAGCCAACAGCCAGCATATTGCAGAAATCAGTCCGCCGAATATGATCCACAGGACATTCAGCAATACATTTACAATAGACATCTTTTTCCTCCTTTTTCTACTTTTTCCGATAATATGCTACAACTTTTTCATAATCTTTTTCTTTCAGAGCCTTTCGCCCTTCTTCCGACAGACGGTACACGCCTTTTTCCACTCGTTCAAACCAATGGTATACATTGCTGCGGAGTATGGCCATGTACTTTTCTTCCAGCCCCATCTCCCGCAGTTCTCCATATGTAACGGCTTCCTGATTTTCCAGAATACAGCATAGATGCAGTGCTTTTTCCCGATAAGCCGTCACAATCTTCCTGCGGTTCATGCCGCCGGTATTGGCGGAAACCTGTCTGTTTTCCATCTCCGCCTGCAGTCGTTCCCGTTTCTTTCTGTTTTTCCACGCCAAACTGTCCGAAGGAGTCAGCACCACATCTACCGTCTTGAGAGGACTGTCCAAAGCCACCGTGAGCAGACCGATTTCCAATCGTTTCAGCAATTTCAGCATGTTTTTCCAGCTTTTTTCACGCTGTCCCTTCTGGGGACGGGGAATGGCAACAAAGACCTGTTCCGTCAAACTCTGGCGATCCAATGCCTGATAGACCAGCTTCAGCTGAAAGGATTTTTTCAGCTCCACAATGACCAGTTCCCCATCTTTTTCCGCCGCAATATCGCAGTCTTTCACTTCCGCCTGAACACGATAGCCTTCTTCTTCCAGAAAGCGGCAGACAGGCTCATATAAATCTGTTTCCGCAAATGTCATGCCTGTTTTCCTTTCGCCATAAAGGCTTCAATTTCTTCTACGGTCTTGATCATGTCTTTTGTCATGATTTCACATCCGTCTTCTGTTACCAGCGCGTCATCTTCAATGCGGATGCCAATGCCCCATTCTTCAATATACAGCCCCGGTTCCACTGTCAGCACCATGCCCGGCTGGAGCACCCGTTCTGTGTACCGTCCAATGTCATGGGTTTCCGCACCCAGATAATGACTCACGCCATGGTAATAGTATTTCGCCACATCCGCCATGGTTTCCACCAGACCGATTTCTTTCAATGCTTCCAGATAATGTTCTTTCAGGATTTCATTCAAACGGGAGAAAGGCTGACCGGGACGAATGGCATCAATAACTTTTTGCTGTCCTTCCAGCACGATGTTGTATACCAGTTTCTGACGTTCTGTAAATTTGCCGCTTACAGGGAAGGTACGGGAAATGTCCCCATTATACCAATCCACCTGTGCGCCGCAGTCCACCAGCAGCAGGTCGCCGTCTTTGGTCTTGCCGTTGTTTTTGGTGTAGTGAAGGATGGTACCTCTTTCTCCAGCGGCGGCAATGGTCTGGAATGCTTTTTCCCTTGCACCGTGCTGCATGAGAGTGAAATCAAAGTGGGCTTCGATTTCATATTCCATCATGCCGGGACGGGCGTTTGCCATCATGGCTTCCACACCCATTCTGGTAATATCCATGGCTTTCCGCATTTTTTCCAGTTCATAAGGCTCTTTGATCAGACGCAAATCACCAAAGATAGGATACAGATCCCCCATAGCCATGGCAGGATATTTTTCCCGTACTTCTTTGGCAAAGCGCAGTGCAGGTGTCAGCACATCATCCCATTCCCGATGCTCCAAGTCCAGATAAATTTTTGTGATGTTGTTGCGGAACACCATCTGAGCAAAATCATCGGCGAAAGCATCAATGGGGCGAATGTCTGTCATGCCGCTGATTTCTTCCGCTTCTTCTGCTGTCATGTTTGCCCCCACCCATTTGGCAAGGATGCCGTTATCTCTGGGAATGAACAGGGTTTGCTGCAAACCGCCGCCGATTTTTGCCATGAGGAATACGCAGTTTTCCCGTTCCACCCCTGTCACATAGTAAAAATTGCGGTCAGGAGAAAAGGGATAATATTCATCCCCTCGTTTCAGAGGCGCTTTCCCTGCAAAAAGGACAGCAACGCTGCCTTCTTCCAATCTTTCTGCCAATTTTCTTCTGTTATCTATAAAAAATCGTTCTGTCATGTCATTTGCCTCCTTAAATATCCTACCAAAAAACTTTGAATTTTTTATGATGAAATTCTTACAAATTCCTTTGTACGAAAAAACGCACATTTTCTTGAAAATGTCTTTTCTCTATATTAGAATTGTAGCAAGGAACCAAAAAAATGCAAGTCATACAAAAGAGAAAGAAAAGAGGGATACGATTGAAAAAAGAATGGAAATTTGCTTTTGAAAAAACCATCCCTGTTCTGGCAGGATACCTTTCCATCGGCATTGCCTTTGGACTTTTGATGCAGAACATGGGATACAGCGTCTTTTGGGCTCTGCTCATTTCCCTGATTTTATATGCAGGCTCCATGCAGTTTGTACTGCTGCAATTCCTCACAGGAGGAACGTCGCTCATTACCGTTGCCATTATGACTTTGCTGGTAAACAGCCGTCACCTGTTCTACGGCTTGTCTTTCATCGACACCTTCCGCAGCATGGGCAAGAAATATCTGTATATGGTGCATTCCCTCACAGATGAAACTTATTCCCTGCTCTGCTCCTACGAACCACAGGAAGGCATGGACACCAAAAAAGTCATGTTTCTTATGAGTATTTTCGACCACTGTTATTGGCTCATTGGCACTGCCCTTGGCTCCCTTGCCGGCAGTCTCATCACCTTTGACACCACAGGCATTGACTTTGCCATGACAGCTCTGTTCACCGTCATTTTCATTGAACAGTGGAAAGGGGCAAAAAGCCATATCCCTGCCTTGACAGGTCTCATTGCAGGTGTTGGCTGTCTGTTGGTATTTGGCCCCGATAACTTTATCCTGCCTACACTGCTCATCAGCGTTGCCGTTTTGATGGCACTGAAAAGCCGCGTTTTGGCAAAAGAACAGGAGGAATGATTATGCTGACATCTACACAAACTCTCGCCATCATCCTGACGGCTTCCGTATGTACCTTTCTGCTCCGTGTGGCACCCTTTGCCATATTCGCCGGCAGAGAAATCCCTGCCCCTGTCCAGTATCTGGGAAAAGTCCTTCCGGCTACGGTCATGGCGTTATTGATGGTATACTGCTTAAAAAGCACCACTTTTTCTGCTCCTTCGGGCTTCCTGCCCCAGTTTCTTGCGGTGGCAGTAGTAGCAGTACTCCATCTTTGGAAAGGCAAAACTTTGCTGAGCATCGTGGGCGGTACGGTCTGTTACATGATATTGGTGCAGGTGGTTTTTCCTGCGTAACAGAAAAACACGAAGCATCTTCATAAGAAAAGAAAAAAGCCGAAATCCTTATGACACAAAGGATTCCGGCTTTCTTTATTCAGATTTTATTTCTTATGGTTTCCTAAAGGGAACTTGCTTTTGATTATAATAGAATCAAAAAACGGTATATCCTTTCTCTCCAAAGAACCCTTTCAGCTCTTTTTCTTTGGCTTCCGTTCTGCCCTGAACCGCTTCGGGCTTGCCGCCGCCTTTGCTGCCAAAGGCTTCTTTCATTTCTGCCGCCATGGGGCGCATATCTTCTGTGCGGCTCATGAGTACAAAAGCATAACCTGTGCCGGCAGGGGCAAAAACTGCCGCTGTGCCGCCTGTTTTGTCCAGAATGGTATCTGCCAGATGCACCATATCCTTAGAATCAAAATCTGCCGCAAATACGCAGGCTTTTGGTGTTTCTCCTACTTTTTCCGCAATGTTGTTGATCTTTTCCCATTTCATGCGGCTGATAATCTGTTTCAGTTCATCTCGTTCTTTCAAAAGGGCTTCTGTTGCCTTTGCAATTTTTCCAGTAGGTACAGAAAGCAGTTCGGAAATAGCCGCCGCATTTTCTGTTTTTTCGTCATAATCTGCTAACGCACGCATACCACAGACGATTTCCAATCTGGTGCCGCCTTTATAATTCTGGGCAGAAAGAATCTTCACCATGCCGATTTCTCCGGCTTTCTGCACATGGGTGCCGCAGCATGCACAGCAGTCATATTCCCCCATTGCCATGATGCGCACTTTCCCTTCCAGTGCTTTTTTACTGCGGTATTCCAGTTTTTCCAGTTCTTCTTTGGAGGGATAAGTCACTTTGGAAGCCACATTTCGCCAGATAGCTTCGTTGGCAGTCCGTTCCAGCACAGGCAGGTCTTCGGCAGGAATTTTTGTGTTGAAGTCAATCAAAATGGCATCTTTGCCCATATGGAAACCCACGTTGTCACAGTTATATTTGCCGCAGATGATACCGGAAAGGATATGTTCGCCGGAATGGTTCTGCATCAGGTCAAAACGATGGTTCCAGTCAATATGGCCTTCCACTTCCGCTCCCACTTCCAGAGGCTTATCGGTGATATGGGTAATCACACCGTCTTTTTCCCGCACGTCTGTCACCTTTGCACCGCCCAGTGTGCCAATATCCGCAGGCTGACCGCCGCCTTCGGGGTAAAAGTAAGTGCCTTCCAGCACCACAGCAAAGTTTTTGCCCTTAGGCTCGCAGGATACCACCTTGCCCACAAAATCCATGGTATAAGCATTGTCATAATATAATTTCACGGTTTCCATGTTTTTCCTCCTTACTCTCCCGTACAACGGGGATTTGTCATTTCAAAGCGTTCGTCAATATTTTCTTCTCCCCACTGGCACATAAGCTCCAATATGGGAAAAAGGGATTTTCCCTTTTCCGTCAGGGAATATTCCACTCTGGGCGGCACCTCCGCATAGGCTTTTCGCAGGATAAGCCCGTCGGCTTCCAGCTCCCGAAGCTGATTTGTCAGGGTTTTCTGGGAAACGGTGCGGATGTTTGCCATCAATTCCCCAAAGCGCAGAGTGCCTTCCTCCGCCAATATGTAGAGAATCAGGGGCTTACACTTGCCTCCAATCATTTTGAGGGTGACTTCCATTTCACAGCCCACCTGAATTTTCTTTGTCATAGTTACCTTCCTTTCCCTAAGGGCAAAAAAAGTGCCTGATTGACAGGGATTTTTCTCTTTGTTACAGTTTCTATACAGTAATTTATACACTTAGGATACATTTGTCAAGTAAAGGAGATTTTTATATGAAAACACGACGTTTCGGCAAAACAAATGCCATGATTTCTGAAATTGGGCTGGGCACCTGGCAGTTAGGCACCAAATGGGGCGAGCCTTTCTGCGCCGAAGAAGCCCAGAAAATTCTGGACGCGGCTTATGACAGCGGCATCACCTTTCTGGATACGGCAGACATCTACAATGACGGCAACAGCGAGCTTGCCATTTCCAAAATCCTGAAAGCTCATCCTGACCACTTTTTCGTAACAACCAAAATCGGCAGAGGGCTGAACCCCCACACAGCGGAAGGCTACAACAAAGAATCCGTTGTCCGCTTCACCGATGGCTGTCTGTCCCGTCTGGGCACAGAAAAACTGGACTTGGTGCTGCTCCACTGTCCTCCCACTTCCGTTTATCAGAAGGACGAAGTTTTTGACGCATTGGAGAATCTGAAAACCGCAGGAAAAATTGCCCACTATGGCGTCAGCATCGAAAAAGTATCTGAAGGCATTGCCGCCATGGAATACGACATTTCCGCTATGGAAGTGATTTTCAATATGTTCCGCCAGAAACCCATTGAAGAACTGTTCCCTACCGCCCAGAAAAAAGACGTGGGCATCATTGCCCGTGTGCCTCTGGCAAGCGGCCTTTTGACAGGGAAATTCACCAAGGACACCGTCTTTGGCAAAAACGACCATCGTTTCTACAACCGCAACGGAGAAGCCTTTGACAAAGGCGAAACCTTCTCCGGCGTGGATTATGAACTGGGGCTTACAGCTGTTGCAGAACTGAAAGCTCTGCTGGGAACAGAAAACCTCATTCCTTATGCTCTGCGGTGGATTCTTATGCACGACGCTGTCAGCGTGGTCATTCCCGGCGCCAGCAAAACCGCACAGGTGCTCCAGAATGTGAAAGCGGCAGAACTGCCCGACCTGACACCGGAACAGATGGCAGGGGTCAAAGCTATTTATGATAAGTACATTCGCCCCACTGTACACCATTTGTGGTAAAAAAATTGCCATTCCCTACTTTTGTAGAGAATGGCTTTTGTTTTACGATTTCCGCTTTTTCCGCCACACACCAATGAGAATCAAAACAACCACCACAAAAATGATGATGGGGGCAAAGAACCGTAGTGTCATTTGAAAATAAGGACTTTTCAGAGTACCGATGAAATTCTGCCAGCCATTTTCGTCAATGGAAATCTTGAGATTTTCCTCGGGCAAAGTATCAGAAGTGTAGATATATTCCCGTTCTGCAACTTTCTCAAAAGGCAGATTGCTGTCCACCAGCACAGGCATGTCCTTATCCAAATAAAGCCGGATGGTCAGGTCAGAAAAGTCCTTCCACATGGCGGCTGGCGCCAGATAATACTCCAATTCTCCTCGTTTGGCATTGAAATCCAATTCTGGATACCCACCCAGATTGTAGTCATAAGAAACCACAACGGGAAAAGTTTCCTGTGGCTGGAAATCCATTTGGAATGTGATGGCATCCACAGTGCGGTCAGGGTCTAAACTGGCAACTTCTTCTGTAGTCAGCACTGCATACCGCCAGTCATCAGTAACAATTTTCGTACTGCCGTTCATACCATACTGCTGGACAGACACATCCGCTTGTTTTCCCTTTACCGTTACCATAACGCCTCTTTCTTCCATATTGGGCGAAAGAAACATAGAGGATATGGAAATGGCTTCGTCCGTGGTGTTTTTCATTTCATAAGTGGCTGTGATATGGGCATCTGGCCCTTTCACCACAATTTCCAAATCTTCTGACAATACAGCAATTTTATCATTTTTCTCAAAGGTGATGGCAGAACCTACATCCGCATCCTCCGGGGCAGCCATATTGGCAAAAGCCCTTTGGGGAACCAACCAAACAAGTGCCAGCAATGCAACAAATATCAAACTTTTCTTTCTCATATCTTCTCCCCCTTTCCTGCTTATCTATATTTTCATGGTAACACAGAAAAGCACAGCAGGGCAATACATCACAGAGAAAAAGCACCTATGCACGGCAACTTCCCCTTAAAAAACATTAGTTCTCTGTTTTATTGATTTCTTAAGGGAAATTGCGACGGCTGTCTTTAGAAGAAAACACCCCAAATATCATCTCCATAAAAATAAGAAAGCTGGAATCCTTTGTACTGCCAAAGATTTCAGCTTTCTTTGTTTTCTTATGAAAATGCCTCTAAGAATATAGGTGCTTTTTCATATATCTGATTTTGTTATTCTGTTATATCTGTCTTTTCTTCCTGTTTCAGCATGGATAATCTCCGCCGCCGTCTGAAATACAGCAGATAACCGAAGCCCAAGAGAAAGATGCCTCCGCAGACAGCCAAAGCTGGTGCTGCATCCTGCCATGTGACACGGGACATGGCTCCCATGGGGCCGCCGCCACGCTGCCCCTGTTCCCCACGCTGGGGCATATCACCCATTTGTTCTGGGGATTTCTGGGTTTGGTCGTTTGCTTCTGCTGTATCAGCAGTCTGCTCTGTTGCTTCCGTCATTTCTGGCGGCTGTCCTGCCATATCTCCCATTTGCCCCAGAACTTGCTGGGTTTGGTCGCTCACTTCAGCGGTATCACCTTGGGATGTGTCAGCTGTCTGTTCTGTTCCTTCCATCATTTCCGGCGGCTGACCGGCCACATCTCCCATTTGTCCCGGAACTTGCTGGGTTTGGTCGCTCACTTCTGTCGTTTCAGCAGTCTGTTCAGTATCCTGCATGCCACCAAAATCTTCACCGGGGCGTTTTCCACCGCCGCCTGCTGCTGCCGCTACAAAGGAGTTGGTATTGAATGTAGGCTCTCCCCCTGCCAGCTGGGTTTCAATGCTTTCCGCCATGGAAACGGCAAAATAAACCAAAGAATTGGGGTCTGTGGCATCAACAGAAGACGCTTCCAGAAATTCGTCATAAGTAAAGAAGGCTGTGGCGTCTTTTTCCACATAAGGCGCAATCATTTCCGCCGTTTCACTGACGATTTGGCTCATATAGGCTTCTGTGAAATAGGTTTCCGCAATTTCTGCCAGATAGCTTTCATACTGAGCAAGAAGGACATCCTGAGAAAGCAATGTATCCACCAAGGGTTTTTCATTGCTGCCGCCCATGCCGCCACCCATACCTTCTGGACGTTCCATACCTTCCGGCATCTGCATTTCCATATTTTCAGGAGGTTCCATGCCTTCTGGCATCTGTGCTATCTGTTCTTCCCCAGCGTTTTCTCCTGCCGCTGTCTGGGATTCCTCATTTTCCATGTCTGGACGTCTGCCGCCGCCCATGCCCATGGACTGATTTGTGGGCTCATAGATATCCACTTCACCGCCGCCAAAACCGCCGAAGGAATAGTTATAATCCCAAGGCACAATGGTGAAGCGTCCATCCTGTTCATAGAGATAGTAGTTATGGGTGGTGTTACCCAAATAACTGTCGTAATTTGCCAATGCAACATTCGCTGCCAGATACCGGAGCACTTCGTCCACATCCAGCACATCTTCCAGTCCTTCTCCTGACTCCAACGCCTGCATCAAAGCCAGAATGGCAGAGCCGTCAGAAGTTTCTTCATTTGTTTTCAGCACCAAACCGGGATATTCCGACATATCATCCCCACGGTATACCAAATCCGCACCAGTGCCGTCTGGTTTATACAAATCTCCTGTACTGTCCCCAAAGGTACGTTCCAGAAAGACTTCGTCAATGGGTTCCACTGCCAGATACAAGCCCCATTCTTCCCCGTTGATGGTGATATGGGTATAGCTGGTGGCAGGGACAGGAATCCCCATCTCGCCCATGATGCGGTAGGAAATATATTCCCGCATGTAGCTGGCATCCCCATAGTTGTTATTCAGATTCAGCTTTTTCAAGCCATAGTAATTTTCACCGTCATTGAAGTAATCGAAATCTATCTTGAAACTGTAGCGGTCAGAATCAGAAGACGCCACCGATGTAAGGGTGTTGTTGCCCTTTGTCCGCAGTGCCACATTTGACAGGGTTTCCCCGTTGATGGTCACATCCACGGCGTAATAGGTTTCTTCCAGTGGATTTTCCACCAGATCCGCCCAATCTTCTTCACTGATGTCAATATTGATCTCATTGACGACACCTTCCGCAAAAAGATTGTCCAGATAAGGATATTCCTTGGCTTCCACATCCTCTCGGGACGCTACACCAAAGACCAGAACGGCAAAAACCATCAAAGCAAGTCCAGACAGCAAGAGAAATTTATATTCCCGCAGTCCTTTCATTGGCTTCGCCTCCTTTTACGCCGCGTAGTTGCCGTCATAACTTACCATAACTGCTGACTGCACCCCTGCCATGGAGCTGATTTCATTGACAAAAGCACTTTCGCCATTTTTGGGGCAGATTTCAAAAATCAATTCTGTCCCCTGTCCGCCAGTGATGGTCTTAGACTTGAGCGTCATGCGTTTCACAACCTGCTGCACAAAAGTTGTCACTGCCTGTTCCCCTTCCACACTATCCATACGGATGATGAGCAGATAAGGGCTGTCTGCCTGCTGACGGTTGGCAAATACCAGCAGGAAAATACCAATGATGGGGCAACCCAGAATTGCCAAAGGCAGCAAAGAAGCGCCGCAAAGAATGCCTTCACCGATTGCCCAGAACAAAAATACCAAATCCATAGGGTCTTTTACTGCCGTACGGAAACGCACGATAGACAGGGCACCTACCATACCCAGAGACAATACCACATTGCTGGTTACACCCTGGATGACCAGACATGTCACCAGCAGTATGGCAATAAGGGATACATTGAAGCTGCGGCTGTAAAGGACACCGCTGTAAGTTTTCCGATATACAAAGTAAATAAATAAACCAATGAGGAATGCCGCCGCTAAGGAAAGCAGGGTATCCGTCAACGAAAAGCTGCTGAAGCTCTCCAAAAAGCTGCTCTTAAAAATGTCTTGAAATGTCATCTTCCGTTCTCTCCTATCTTATTTTTATCGCTTGTATTTATGCTGTGTTTTTCTTTTTGATGCCTTTTTTCTTTTCCATTACTGCCCTCAGCACATGATGCGGCATGCCGCATACTTGGAAAAAGCCTGTTCTTTTGTTTTTACCGTAAGTAAGGTACGGTTCACAATATCCGGCAAATAATCGTCGTATTTCACTTCCATGACCACTCTGTCAGGAGAAATGGCCGGAATGGACGGCAAATTTTCCGAGAAAAACAACTGGGGCTGATGACAGCCGCGAACACGTCTGTCAAAAGTCACACGGACATTCCCCGGTTCATAGGTCAAAGCCTCTCGGTCATAATCCACAATGACCGTAGGGCGGTAAATCCCCATCTGCATCCGCAGGTACAATTCCCGTACCAGTGCCCGTTCATCTTCTGCCATCCAGCTGATATCACCATCCAAAATCCGCTGGGTTTCCTCTGCCGTCACACGGCACTGGGTCTTATTGCCCGCGTTGTAACGCTTACTCTTTTTTTCCAGCCGGATAAAGCCAAAATTCCCATCATAACAACGAATACGAAATTTCTCTCGTACGCCCACACCATCCAGTTTTTCTCTTAGGGCTTTATTGTAGAAATTGTCGAAATACAGGGAACGCACCAGATATCCCGTCTTGCCTCCATGGATATCCCGCTCCATAAATGCTGCCATACGCGCCGCCAGCATTCTGCTTTCCGCCGCTGCAACGGTGTACTTCAGTTCCGCACGCCATTGTTCTTTCATCGCTCTCACCTCACATTCTATTTGTTTTAAAACTAATACAGCGTTTAGTATACGGGAAGATACTTAAATGGGTACTTAGGGAAAAATTAGAAAATCATGAGAATTGTAAACAATATATGAACAAAAAGTGTCATTTTCATGGATAAATGACATCTATTCTAAAAATCCAATTAAAAACGCAAAAAACGCGAAAGCCTCTGTTTCACAGAAGCTCCCGCGTTTTTTTCTCAGGAAGCTATTTTCTTATACAAAATATTCGGGCAAAGATCTGCCTTCATACAATTCTTCCAGTTCTTCTTTGTGATAGATGTATCCAGGGTCGTCGAAGTATTTTGCACCGGAAGGACATTTCTTGATACATGCGCAGCATTTGATGCAGATGCCTTTACAGGAGAAGTCCACTTTGTCAATGGAGCCCATGGGACAAACTTCCGCGCAGATACCGCAGCCACAGCAAGCGTCGCTTGTTTTGGGTTTTACTTTGCGGATGTCAATGGCATTGCCATAACGATCTCTGGGTGTAAAGTAAGGACGGATGGGGTCTTCTCCTTTCACATAAGCAGGGCCGTCGTATTCCCAGCCGCTGTTGATTTTTTCCACCAGTTTTTCTGCAAATTCATGCATTACCTTGTAGTCTTCTTCGTCGGGTCTGCCTGCGGACAGTTTTCTGGAGAAAGAATGTTCACTGACAAAAGCGCCGCCGGCAATGGTACGGAAGCCATCATCTTCCAAAATGTTACGCAGTTCGATGAGAGCATCATCAAAATTACGGTTGCCGAAGGATACCATAGGCACTGCATAAGCTTTACCACCCACAACGGTTTTCAAATAAGGCAGCAATACATTAGGCACACGGCCTGCAATAACAGGCGTGCCAAAGAACACCAGATCTGTTTCGGTGAAAGCCACTTCTTTTTTCCGTACATCAGGCAGTGTAAAATCATATATTTCCACAGGAACGCCAAGGCTTTCTGCCACATGGGCGGATACGGTTCTCACAGCTTTTTCGGTACCGCCGGTGGGGCTGAAATACATGGCCCATACTTTTTTGATTTCCATTGTAAACAAAACTCCTTTCTCTATCCCATATAAAATGTTCTTCTTTCATGATACTCTATCCCATGCCCTTTTTCAAGCCGCAGACAAAAAAACCGCTTCTTTCACAACTCTCCTTTTCCATATAAAAAAGCCGGAAATCTTCGACCACAATCGAACATTTCCGGCTTATATCAATCTTGGAATGTTTCCATATTTTCCCACGCTTCTGGGATTTTTTCCACTTCCTGCGCCCCGATCATTTCTGACAGACGGCTTTCCACATAAGCGGACTGTACCTGCTGGCGGTAAGCATCTTCTGCCAGCTGCTTCACCTGCTCATCTGTAGGCGGTGTGATAGATTCCACTTTCAGTATGAAATAACTGCCTCGTACCTCAATGGGGTCTGTGATCTCACCCAATGTGAGATTTTCCGATAACCCAAAGGTATTGTTCAGATAATTTTGATACAGTGTCATCTGGCCATTGCCGCCGTTTTCCTTCGTGGAAGTATCTGTATCATAGGTTTCAAAAAGTGTCACAAAGTCCTCTCCGGCTTTCGCCTTCTCGCTGACTTCCTTTGCCGTTTCCTCATCGTTCACCATGATGGTATCAATGGTGATCTGGGTATATTCCTCCCGCAACGCGTCGGCATTATCCTGATAATACTGCTCCATTTCTTCGGCATTGACTTCACATTCTTTTGCCAATGTGTCATAGACCACAGAATACAGATAAGATTCCTCCATGAGGGTTTCCATCTGTTCTTCATCCACCCCCATTTTCGCCAAGTCTTCCTCTGTCAGCTGACTGAGGAATTCCTCTGCCATGGTGTGGGCTTCTGTTTTCTGGTCTTCTGTCAGAGAAATGTTGTTTTCCTCCGCATACTGTTCCGCGGCAACCACACTTTGTATGGTGCTGAATGCTCTCTCCTGCACCAGCTCCGCTCCGGTCATGCCGTCAAAATCCATATCCCAGACATCACTGCCTGCGGCGGAAACAAAGCTTTCGGTGCTGGTATAGAGATATACCATATACTCGGACTTCATGATTTCTCTGCCATCTATGCGCGCTATGACTTCATCGGAAAAAGAACTGCCGCAGCCTGTGAGCCATAAAAGCCCCGTCAGCAGCAGGCACAATGCCCCCTTCGCTTTCTTTTTCATAAAAATCACACTCTCTTTTTCGGTTTCATGTTTTTGCACCTCTTTTTTTCTCAAAAAAGAAGGTTAGCTTTTATTATACACATTTTTTTCCGAAAAAACTATGCTTTGAGCCCTTGTAATAAACTTTTAATATAGAGCACGCCTTTGTTCTCCTCGCCCTTTTTCAGTCTGACAGTCACATAAGGCATGGCGCCAGCCGTAAAGAGATACCGTCCACGGCTTTCGGCAATGCACTTTGTGAGCTTTTCCGGGTCTAAGGGTGCATCTGGACGGAATTCCACCAGAATATTGCTGCCCTTCTGATTGATGGCAGTGATGCCCAACCCATGAGCCTCTGCCTTCAAAAGTACCATTTCCAACAGGTTTTGGACGCTCTTAGGCAGGTCACCATAGCGGTCTTCCAGTTCCTCCTGCATGTCATAGAATTCTTCCAAGGTCTGAATGGCAGCGATTTTCTTATACAAATCCATGCGCTGTTCCTGATTTTTGATATAGAAATCAGGCAGATAAGCGTTGATATTCAAATCCACTGTGGTTTCAAATGTTTCTGCCACAGGTTCCCCTTTCAGGTTCTGGACTTCTTCTTCCAGCAAACGGCAGTACATGTCATAGCCGACAGATTCCATATGTCCATGCTGTTCTGCACCCAAAAGGTTTCCGGCGCCGCGGATTTCCAAGTCACGCATGGCAACCTTGAAGCCGGAGCCAAACTCCGTAAATTCTCGAATGGTCTGGAGTCTTTTTTCTGCCGCTTCCTTCAGCATCTTATCCCGTTTGTACATGAGATAAGCGTAGGCTGTGCGGTTGCTTCTGCCCACACGTCCCCGAAGCTGATAAAGCTGGGACAAGCCCATGCGGTCGGCATCCTGAATGATAATCGTATTCACGTTGGAAATATCCATGCCCGTTTCAATGATGGTGGTACATACCAGCACATCAATTTCACCGCTGATGAAGTCCTGCATGATGTTTTCCAGTTCCCTCTCCGACATCTGCCCATGGGCAAAGGCAACATTGGCTTCCGGCGCCAAATTCTGCACGCGGAAGGCTTCTTCTCCAATGGTTTCCACTCGATTGTAAAGATAAAAGACCTGACCGCCACGGCTCAATTCCCTGTGAATGGCTTCTCGGATAAATTCCGGGTTATTTTCCATAACATAAGTCTGGATGGGACGGCGTTCCTGAGGAGGTTCCTCCAGAATACTCATATCCCGGATACCTGCCAAAGACATATGTAATGTTCTGGGGATAGGTGTTGCTGTCAATGTGAGGACGTCCACATTTTCCCGCAGGCGTTTCAATTTTTCTTTATGTGCCACACCAAAACGCTGTTCCTCGTCCACGATAACCAGACCCAAATCCTTGAACTTCACATCTTTGGACAGGATGCGGTGGGTACCGATGACAATATCAGAAAAGCCTTTTTCCAGTCCATTCAGGCTTTCTTTCTGCTGTTTGGGCGTACGGAAACGGGATAGCAGTTCAATTTTGACGGGATAGCCGGACATACGCTGTACAAAGGTATTGTAATGCTGTTGTGCCAGAATGGTGGTAGGTACCAGATATGCCACCTGTTTTCCATCCTGTACAGCTTTGAAAGCGGCACGGATGGCAACTTCCGTTTTTCCGTAGCCAACGTCGCCGCAGACCAATCTGTCCATGACTTTGCCGCTTTCCATATCTTTTTTCACATCTTCGATGGCGTTGAGCTGGTCATCTGTTTCGTCAAAGGGGAAGGCTTCTTCAAATTCCCTCTGCCACAGAGTATCTGCCCCGTATACATGACCTTTTGCCGCCGCACGTTTGGCGTAAAGGGCAACCAAGTCCTCCGCCAATATCTTCACGGCAGTTCTGGCTTTTGCCTTTGCTTTCAGCCAGTCCTGTCCACCCAGCTTATTCAGTCTGGGTGCGGCACCACCGGAACCGATATATTTCTGAATCATATCCATCTGGCTGACAGGCACAAAGAGATTGCCCCCATCCCGATAGGAAATTTTCATATAATCCTTCTGGACGCCTTCCACAGAGATTTTCTCCAAACCTCGGAACACGCCGATACCGTGGTTATCATGTACTACATAGTCGCCGATGTGCAGGTCGGAAAAACTCTGGATGGCAACGCCGTTTTTCTTCTTTTTCTTCTTCCGTTTCTCGCCGCTCTTTCCAAAAATCTCGCTGTCGGAAAAGACAGCCAAACGGATATAGTCATACTGGAACCCTTTGGACAGAGAACCTTTAGACACCCAAACACTGCCGGGCACCATTTCTTTTTCCAAATCATCCACATAAACGGCAGGCACATCCATTTCCGTCAATTCTACTGCCATTCTCTGGGCACGGATACCTGTCCCTGCCAACACCAAAATACGGTAATTCTGTGTTTTCAGATACTGCAATTCCTCACAGAACAAATCTGCCCGTTTCTGGAAAGAAGGAATGGAGCGCACCGCAAAATCCGCCTGTGCTTTGGGCTGAAAATGAGGTGTCCGCTGGGAAATCCCTGCCAAAAGGATGCGGTCAAAGTCCTCTGCCTGCCGCAGAATATCCAGATAATCGAAAAGGAGTTTGCTCTGGGCAGGAAGCAAAAAGCCCTGGGCGATTCTGCCTTTCATACTTTCCTCATATTCCTGCCGCAGAGTATCCATGTGTTCCGCCAACCGCTGGGGTTCATCAAAACAAAGAATGGTATCTTCCGGCAAATAGGAAAGGAGACTCACCGTATCATCATAAAAGTAGTTGATGAAACTGCCCACAGAAGAAAAACTCAATTCTGAACGGAGTAAGTCGATGTTTTCCCCAATATGCTCCTTCATACGTTCCACACCATCCTCCACGGTGCTTTTTTCCATTTTCTTCAGGGCTTTTTTGTACTCGGCTTCCATTTTGTCTGCCGCTGATTTTGCTGTTTCTTCGTCGTAGACCAGTTCCCGCATGGGGAAAATAGTCACAGTGTTCAATTTATCCACGGAACGCTGGCTCTGGGCATCCATAGAACGGATGCTGTCTATTTCGTCATCCCAGAATTCGATACGCACCGCATCTTCTGCCGTCAGAGGATATACATCCAAAATCCCCCCACGAACAGCAAACTGCCCGGGGCTTTCCACCAGTTCCGCCCGTTCATATCCCATGAACACCAGCTGTTTTGTCAAGTCAGTCAGTTCCCGTACTTCCCCCACATGCAAAGTCAGGAGGAACGAAGCGAAAACTTCTTTTTTGGGGTATCTGTCCAGAAGGGCTTCCACAGATGCCACAATGAGAGGGCATTTCCCCTCCAACAATTTTTCCACCACCAGAAAACGCTGGCGGTTCATTTCCATGCTGTGAACATCTGCGCTGTAAAAGAGAATATCCTTGGCAGGATAATACATGCCTGTCTTTGTAAAAAACTGCATATCCTCCAGAATTTCTTTTGCACGAACTTCACTGTGGGTCAGAATCACCATAGGGCGGTGCAAATGTTCCTGTACCCCATAGAGCAAGTGATTTTTCTCCACGTCAATGACCCCTGTGGCAAACACAGGGGTATGTCCTTTGCGGATTTCATCCAATAATGATTGATAGCTTTCCAGCTCCAACAGGGGCTCTGTCAGGCTTTTCATGCTTTCACCTCTTTTGATCCCTCAGGCTTTTCCTGAGGTTCTTTTTTGGGCTTAGGCGCTTTGGGACGCTGGTTCATGCGGTTCATTGCGTCTGCCATACCACGGGAAAGAATCAGTTCCACTGCTTCCACTGCTTTGTCCATGCCGCTTTCCATGAGAGGCATAGTGTCTTTGTCGAATTTTGCCAGCACATAATCCGCCAAATCCCAGCCGTTGGGTTTTTCGCCGATACCCACTTTGATGCGATAAAATACGTCTGTACCCATCTGCTGGATGATGTTGCGGATGCCGTTATGTCCGCCATGACTGCCTTTTTCTCTCAAACGAATCTGCCCAGCAGGCATGGAGGTATCGTCATAGATCACCACAAAACGATCCTGAGGGATTTTGTAGAAATTGACGATTTCCCGAATGCTTTCACCGCTGAGGTTCATAAATGTCTGGGGTTTCACCAACAGCACACGTTTTCCGTTGATGGTACCATCCCCAATAAGCGCCTTTTGCTTAAACTTGGTCACATCAATATGATATTTCTCCGCCAGTCGGTCAATGACACAAAAACCAACATTATGCTTTGTTTCCGCGTATTCCCGTCCGGGATTTCCCAGACCTGCAATGACGAAAAATTCCTGTCCCTTCTCCTGATTTTTAAAACGGTCAAAAAGTCCCATAGTTCCTCTCCTTTTGTTTCTTTTCCACACGACACAAAGCCCTAATTTCAACACATAGGGGGTGAGATTAGAGCTGTTCGTACTGATTTATAACTGCGGAAAGTATACCACAATTTTGGCTTGCCGTCAAAAGGCTGGAGAGAAAAAATCCTGCTGTTTTTCTGCAAAAAAGCGCAAAAAAACGAGCAAGACCCTTTCGGATCTTGCCCGTCCTCCCCCCTTCGTCAGGAAGAATATATTTTAGTCGGAATTATTTTACTTCGTTCACCAGTTCTTCGCCAGCCAGGAAAGCTTTTGCGTTGTCCAGTGTTACTTTAGCCATCTGTTCCAGAGCTTCTTCTGTCAGGAATGCCTGGTGACCAGAGATCAGGATGTTTTCGTTAGCCAGCAGTCTTGCCAGTGTAGGATCGTGTTTTTCCAGGTTGCTTCTGTCTTCGAAGAAGTATTCATGTTCAACTTCGCAAACGTCCATACCTACGCCACGAACTTTGCCGGATTCTACTGCATCAGCCAGCGCTTCGGAATCAACCAGACCGCCACGAGCAACGTTGATGAAGATTACGCCGTCTTTCATCTTATCGAAAGCTTCTTTGTTGATCATATGTTTTGTAGCAGGCATCAGAGGGCAGTGGATGGAAATCACATCAGAACGAGCATACAGTTCATCCAGTGTTACATATTCCAGACCCAGGTTAGGGTTGGGGAATGCATCGTAAGCAACGATGTTCATGCCGAAACCTTTCAGGATGTCGATCATGCACTGACCGATTTTACCTGTACCGATGATACCAGCTGTTTTGCCGTACAGAGCGATACCTGTCAGGCCAGCGATATCGAAGTTGAATTTAGTTGTTCTCTGATAGGACAGGTGGCATTTTCTGTTGATAGCCATCAGCAGAGCTGCACCCTGTTCTGCTACAGACTGAGGAGAGTAAGCAGGTACTCTCAGAACAGGCAAACCGCATTCTTTCGCAACTGCCAGATCAACGCTGTCGAAGCCTGCGCAACGCAGCAGCAGAACTTTGATACCCAGATCTTTCAGTTCACGGATAACTTCTGCAGGAACTTCGTCATTAACGAAAGAGCATGTAGCGTCATGACCTGCTGCCAGATGAGCTGTAGCGGGTGTCAGTCTTTCGTTGAAGAATGTGATTTCATAGCCGTATTTTTCAGCCATGGGGCCGAAGGAGTCTTTCCAGTAGGATTTTGTGTCAAAAAATGCGATTTTCATTTCTAAATTCCTCCTAAAATTTTGATGTAATAGTAGAAAATGGATAGCAAACAGGATGTATGAAACCCTTTGAATATCAAATTTTGCCACACCCGTTTGTCTTGTTTTTAACAATATAATCTATTTTACTTATTTTGTCAACCGACTTTCCGAAAAATTGTAAGTTTTGCCAATACCTTTTTCTATGTGTATACAAAAAAACATATAGTTTCCATCAGAGCCTTTTTGCGTTTTTTGGACATAATTCCCCTCTTATTCTTTTAGCTGCAAAAGACCTGTTTTTTTGGAAAAAAACAGAAGTTTTTCTAGCTTTTCTACCATTTTTCCAGACCTGTGCGCTTTTGAAAAATCATGCCTTTCCTTTGCTTTTTATATAAAAAAACCACCTTTGCGGACAGACCGCAAAAGTGGTTTTGTAACTTTCGTTTACAGATTTTGACAAAAAACTGTTTTTTAGTCGAACAGCTGAGAAATGGAAACGCCTTCGTGGATGCATTTGATAGCGTTTGCGAACAGATCGTCTACAGATACGGAAGTGATCTTGTCGATCTTCTTGTCTTCAGGCAGTTCGATGGTATCCAGTACCAGCAGTTCTGTGATAGCGGAATCCTGGATTCTCTGGATAGCAGGGCCGCTCAGTACAGCGTGTGTGCAGCATGCGTCTACTTCCACAGCACCTCTTTCTTTCAGAGCATTTGCTGCGTTTGTGATTGTGCCTGCTGTGTCGATCATATCGTCTACCAGAATAACTTTTTTGCCTTTGACATCACCGATGATGTTCATGATTTCGCTGACATTTGCTTTGGGTCTGCGTTTGTCGATGATTGCCAGAGGAATGTTCAGTCTTTCTGCGAATGCTCTTGTTCTTGTTACGCTGCCCAGGTCAGGAGAAACTGCAACAAAGTTTTTCAGATCTTCGCCATATTTCTTTTCATAGAAACCAGTCAGCAGAGGGCTGCCTACCAGGTTATCTACAGGAATATCGAAGAAGCCCTGGATCTGCGCACAGTGCAGGTCCATTGTCAGCACACGGTTTGCGCCAGCGCTTGTCAGAATGTTTGCAACCAGTTTTGCACTGATGGGATCTCTTGCTCTTGCTTTTCTATCCTGTCTTGCGTAGCCGTAATAAGGCATAACAGCTGTGATTCTGCCTGCGGATGCACGTTTCATAGCATCGATCATGATCAGCAGTTCCATCAGGTTGTCGTTTACAGGATAAGAAGTGGACTGGATGATGAACACGTCAGCGCCACGGATGGTTTCGTTGATTTTAACGGAAATTTCGCCGTCGCTGAATTTTTCCACTTCTGCGTCGCCCAACTTCAGACCCAGCTTCTTAGCAATGGATTCTGCCAGATCACGGTTGGAATTACAGGCAAATACTTTGATATTACTGCCGGTTGAATAAATCATGTTTGGTATCCCCCTACTTTGTACTCTTGAACGTTTTCTGCCTTTGCAATAGCATACGTCGCTATATTATAATGTTACACCTATCTTCTGTCAATTTCAACACAAATCGACAGATTTTATGATTTCTTTTGCACCCGTTTTGCCTTCCATCCTTTGATGATGGTCTGTCTTGCTCTGGCAACTGCCAGAACGTCCTCAGGCACATCTCTGGTGATGGTGGAGCCTGCAGCAATGTAAGAATCTTTTTCGATGGTAACAGGTGCCACCAGGTTTACATTGCAGCCAACGAATACATGGTCATGGATGGTGGTTCTGTGTTTCTTCTCCCCATCGTAGTTGACCATAATGCTGCCGCAGCCGAAATTGATCTTTTCGCCTGCGTCTGTGTCGCCCACATAGGACAGGTGCGGAATCTTGGTGCCATTGCCGATATTAGAATTTTTCACTTCTACGAAGTCCCCAACTTTTACATTGTTGCCAATGTGGCAGTTGGGACGGATATATGCAAAAGGGCCAACGGTGGTGCCGCTGCCGATGGAAGATTCCAGTCCTGTGGAGGTCTGGAATTTCACGCCATCTGCCAGTTCCATGTCTGTCAGACGGGAATTAGGCCCAATTTCACAGTCTTCACCAATGCTTGTCTTGCCTTCGATAACACAGCCGGGCAGAATCACAGTATCTCTGCCGATCTGTACATCGCTGCCGATATATGTCTGTTCAGGATCAACGATGGTAACACCGTTTTCCATGTGTCTGCGGTTGATGCGGCGTTTCAGGATGGCAGCTGCTTCTGCCAGCTGTACACGGGAGTTTACGCCGAAAAATTCGCTTTCGTCCGCTGCTGTGTATGCGCCTACGTTTTTGCCGTCGCCCAGCAGGATTTCCAGACAATCAGGCAGATAGTATTCTCCCTGGGCGTTGTTGTTGTTCAGTCTGCCCAAAGCGTTTTTCAAATCTGCACCGCGGAATACATAAATGCCTGTATTGATTTCTTTGACTGCACGTTCCGCATCGGAAGCGTCCTTGTGTTCTACACTCTTAATAAAATTGCCTGCTTCATCACGGATGATACGGCCGTAGCCTGTAGGATCGTCCACCATAGCAGATACTACGGTTACAGCATTTTCTTTCGCGCGATGCTCCTCGATAACGCCTTTCAGTGTTTCCCCTGTGATCAGCGGTGTATCCCCGTACAGGATCAGCATATCCTTGTCATCCTCGATGAAATCACCAGCCATTTTCACCGCATGGCCTGTGCCTTTGCGTTCTGTCTGAAGGGCAAAAGACACATCTTCACGCTGGATGGCTGCCTGCACCTGTTCTGCCAGATGGCCCACCACAACGCATACGGCCTCCGCGCCGCTGTCTTTTGCTGTGTCAATGACATACTCCACCATGGATTTGTTCATGATCTCATGGAGTACTTTCGGTTTCTTGGATTTCATACGGGTGCCTTCTCCCGCTGCCAAAATGATTGCTTTCAGATTTTCCATAATTTTCTCCTCTCGCAACATGCCCCATTTTCGCATCTTATAAATTCCCATTGAAAAAGGGGGTAATCCCCCTTTTTATTACTATGTATCATTTTCTCATTTTTCGCCACAAAAAGCAATATACCTTTTTCACAAAAAACAGTATACAAAATACATTTGTACTTCTGGGAAAGGGCACTTTGTATTTTCCACGAAAAAACAGCAGCCGCCCCCAGCCTGCGCAGGAATTTTTCTTCACTGCACTTCTGAAAGCGACCGCCTTTTTATTTTATGTAAGAATCAAAGTTTTGTTCCTTTTTTCAGAATAATAGGTTCTTCGGAAGATTTGCCGATGACTTTCTGGCCTTCGGAAATAGAAACTTCCTTATCCAGAATCGCATTTTCTACGACACAGTTTTTGCCGATGCGAACACCTTCCATCAAAATACAATTGCGTACCACTGCACCTTCGTCAATATAAACCTTACGGAATACCACGCAGTGTTCCACAGTGCCGTTAAAAATCGCACCGCTGCCGACGATACTGTCGGTAACGTCTGCCCCTGCGTTGTATTTTGCAGGTGGTTCGTCCTTGGGTTTTGTTTCAATATAAGGATACCGATTCACAAAGATATCGCGCACTTCTTTTTTCAGGAAGTCCATGTTGGTTTCAAAGTACCCATGGATACCAGTCCCAATGTTACTCCAGTAGCCGTCAAACTCATAGCCGAAAATGTTGAGCTTCTTGCTGTAAGGAATAATGATGTCTTTTACCAGACCATAGCCGCCCTGAGGCACCACCTCCTGCAGCAGAGAGATCAGCAGATTTCTGGAAATCACATAGATCCCCAAAGATGCGGATGTGGTCTGTGCCTGTTCGGGTTTTTCTTCAAAGCCCAGCAGACGTTTGTTTTCATCCATCTGCATGATACCGAAATGAGTCAGGTCTTTGCCTTCCATATTCTGATAAACAACAGTGATGTCCGCACCTTTGTCAATATGATACTGCAAAACATCACGATAATCCATTTTATATACAGAATCACCAGAAGCAATGATGACGTATTCTTCATTGCTGCGATGCAGATATGTCATATTCTGATAAATGGAGTCCGCTGTGCCGCGGAACCAGTCATTGCCTGTGCTGCTGGTATAGGGTGTGAATACGAACAACCCCCCCTGTTTTCTGCCGAAATCCCACCATTTGGAAGATGTCAGGTGGTCACGGAGAGAACGGGAGTTGTACTGTGTCAATACAGCTACTTTCCCAATACCGCTGTTGGACATGTTGCTCAATGTAAAGTCAATAGTACGGTAGCAGCTGCCGATGGGCAGAGCCGCAGAAGCACGATGTTCTGTCAGAACGCCCAGACGGCCATTGTTGTTACCGCCTGCCAGAATAATCCCAATTGCTTTCATTTAAATCCCCTCCCGAATGACAGATTTTCCGCTTTCCAGCTTACCATCGAGATAATCCTCGGCTGTGGTATTGCCGTAAAGCACGCAGTTTTTCCCAATGACAACACCTTCCGGCACGCTGGTGTTTGCGCCCAGAACCGTAATGCCTGTGTTGTAGATATTGGGTTTTGTTTCGTTGGGGATATTTTCGCCCACGCCCATCTGTACGTTCTTTGCAACCTTGCAGTTTTCGTCAATGATGCAGCGGTCGATGACACAGCCTTCTTCAATGACTGTGCCGCCCATGATGATGGAATCTTTTACCACAGCGCCAGCTTTGACCACAACTTCAGGCCCCAGAACGGAATGAAGCACTTCGCCGTAGATCTCGCTGCCGTCAGAGACCAGAGATTCTTTTACCTTGGCGCCGGCTGCTGTATACTGCGGCGGCTGATGGTCGCTGTTGGTATAGATTTTCCAGAAATCTTCATACAAATTGAATTCAGGCAGAGCCTTGATCAGTTCCATATTGGATTCCCAATAAGATTCGATGGTGCCTACATCCTTCCAATATCCACGGAAGCGGTAAGCGTAGAGGGTCTGGCCTTCTTCCAGCATTTTGGGAATGATGTGTTTCCCAAAATCGCTGTCGGCATGGATGGCATTATCCTCGATCAGCGCTTCACGCAGTCTGCTCCATGTGAAGATATAAATCCCCATGGATGCCAGATTGCTCTTTGGATTTTTGGGTTTTTCTTCGAATTCATAGATCTTGTCGTCATCTTCTGTGTTCATGATACCGAAGCGGCTTGCTTCTTCCATGGGCACTTCCAAAACGGCGATGGTTGCTGCCGCGCCTTTTTCCTTGTGGAAGCGCAGCATCTGGGAATAGTCCATTTTGTAGATGTGGTCACCAGAAAGGATGAGTACATATTCCGGATTATTGCTGTCGATAAAGTCGATATTCTGATAGATAGCATTGGCGGTCCCCATGAACCATTCTCCGGAATCTCCGCCTTTGACATGAGGCGCCAGAATGGTTACACCGCCGTTTTTCTTGTCCAGATCCCAGGGAATACCGATGCCGATGTGCTGATTCAGACGCAGCGGCTGATACTGGGTCAAAACGCCCACGGTATCCACGCCGGAATTGATACAGTTACTAAGCGGAAAGTCGATGATACGGAATCTGCCGCCGTAAGTCACAGCAGGTTTCGCAACTTTCCGTGTGAGAATCCCCAGGCGGCTGCCTTGTCCGCCCGCTAAAAGCATTGCGATCATCTCTTTTTTACGCATATTACCAACCCCTTGCTTATTATGTACATCCTTGTACACATGTATATACAAGGATACAAGCCCATTATAACATAGTATCTATCCAAAAGAAACACACACAATATATGAATTTTCATGATTTTTCGCTAAAAAAAAATGAACATTTATGCTATTGCAATTCCAAAAAGTTGTAAAATCTATAATATTTACAAAAAAAACTGTATAAAATATAGAAAAGCAAACCAAAAGAATTGCCATTCCCTCGCTGGTATACTATAATGGAATCCAATATAAAATCGAAATTCTGTGTAATTTGACAAATCCATAAAATTCGATAGAGGCGGTAGATTATGACACAAACAAAAGAACATATTTATTTTATCGGCATCGGCGGCATCAGCATGTCCGGTCTGGCAGAAATCCTTGCCAGCCGTGGGCATAAAGTATCCGGCACCGACGTAAAGGAAACAGCCGTCACCAAGCATCTGCAAAGTCTGGGTATCCACATCAACTTCGGACATCGTGCAGAAAATATCACTGATGACATCACACTGGTGGTTTACACCGCAGCCATCCATGATGACAATCCGGAACTGCGTGCAGCTCACGAAAAAGGCATCCGTGTTACAGACCGTGCCCATCTGCTGGGACAGATCATGGATGAATACCATGATTCTGTAGCCGTATCCGGCACCCATGGCAAAACCACCACCACATCCATGGTTTCTGAAATCCTGCTGGCAGCGGAAAAAGACCCTACCATCACCGTAGGCGGCATCCTGCCCACCATCGGCAGCAATCTGCGCATCGGCGGCTCCCCCTATTTTGTAGCGGAAGCCTGCGAGTACTTTGACAGCTTTTTGCAGTTCAATCCATTTGTGGCTATCATTCTAAATGTAGAAAGCGACCATCTGGATTATTTCAAAACACTGGAAAACATCCGCCGTTCTTTCCACGCTTTTGCCCAGCGAGTACCTAACAATGGTCTGCTGGTGATTTCCGAAAAGATCGACAATGTGGAAGAACTGACAGACGGCTTGACCTGTCATGTGGAAACATTCGGTCTCAGCGAAAAAGCAAACTGGCGTGCAGAAAACATCGTTCACGAAGCTGACGGCAGAAACAGCTTTGACGTATACCACAACGGCGCATTTTTCACCACCATACATCTGCATATTCCCGGGGAACACAACATCACCAACGCACTGGCTGCCATTGCGGCATCTGCTTTCCTTGGAGCAGCGCCTGAGGACTGCGTGAAAGGTCTGCACCACTACACCGGTACAGAACGCCGTTTCCAGCTGAAAGGGAAAAAAGACGGCATCACTGTCATCGACGACTATGCTCACCATCCCACAGAAATCAAAGCAGCCCTTGCAGCAGCACAGAATGTGCAGCACAACACCACATGGTGTGTGTTCCAGCCTCATACTTTCTCCCGTACCCGTTTCCTCTTTGATGAATTCGGAGAAGCCTTCGGTGACGCGGATGAAGTCATCATTGCGGACATTTTCGCTGCCAGAGAAACAGATGACGGCACCGTCAGCGCAGCACAGCTGGCAGAACGCATTGCCCAGACTGGCAAATCTGCCCGTTATGTAGGCGATTTTGCAGCCATCGAGGCATATCTGCGAGAACACTGCAAAGATGGTGACCTGCTTATGACTGTAGGCGCAGGGGATGTATACAAAATCGGAGAAAACTTCCTGAAATAAGTTTGAATCAAAAAAACATGAGCCGGAATCCTTGAACAGAAAGGATTCCGGCTATTTTATTTTCCCCAAAATTACGGCAGTATTCTGGAAAACAAGGGCTTTTCCACAGAAAAACGGCAGCAAAATCAGACAAAATGCACCTTTTTTCTACTCTCACGAAAAAGTTATCCACATTTCCACATTTCATGCTGTGGAAAACTGATTTTTTTATGTGGATAATATCCACTGTATTGTTTATAACTCTGTGGAAATCTGGGGAGGAAACTTCTATTTCATTGGAGGAGAAAGGACTTCTATCATGATACCTGCCCCCAGGCGAAACCCCTTGATGAAACTTTCTGCCATTTCCAAGGGAAACAATGCTAACTGCTCATCCATGACTTCCTCCAGTTCTTTCCGCTGTTCTTCCGTCAGGGTACGCCGCAGGGATTCGTAATGACGCAGATGCTCCTGCCGCTTGGCACGACAGTCCGTCAATGTGGGGGTAAACTGTTCCCATGGGGCAATTTCCCCGTCGTAGAGTTGATGTAAAATAGATTTCATGACATTCCCTCCCTATACAGAATTATCTAAATCCATTTTATCAATATGTATTTTCTTTGTATATGTTAAGTTTTATATTGCATTTTATAATATATTTTTGATTATAAATTCAAATCCCCACTGAAACAAAAATAAAAACAGAGCCTGCGTTTCCACAAACTCTGTTCCATCTGTTTTATTTATGATAAGGTTCTTTCCGGTTGATTCGCTCCGCCCGATAAATCTGTTCCAGCAAAATCACCCGCATCATCTGATGGGGGAATGTCATAGCGGAGAAACTCAAGGCAAAATCTGCCCGTTTCATAACCTCTGCCGACAATCCCAGAGAACCGCCAATGACAAAAGCCATATGGCTCACGCCACCAACGGCTTTCTTTGCCATAAAGTCTGCCAGACCTTCAGAAGTCAATCCTTTTCCCTCAATTGCGAGGGCTACCACAAAGGCATCATCTTTGATGGCTTTCAGGATGCGTTCTCCTTCTTTTTTCTTCACTTCTTCTTCCTGCGCAGGGCTCATGGTTTCCGGTGCTTTCTCGTCAGGCAGTTCCACGATTTCCAATTTATGATAACGGCTCAAACGCTTGCTGTATTCTGCAATGGCGTCCTGCCAGTATTTTTCTTTCAGCTTGCCTACGCAAACAATGGTAATCCGCATGGCTTTCTCCTCCTCAAATGGTGACTTTTGCCCCGTTGGAATTTCTGGCAGCCATATCCATTTTCAATGCGCCGCCCAGTTTGATGCGGTTGCTTTCCAGAATCTCTGCCACCGTTTCATAAGCAAGGTAGGGGCTGTTGTTTTCTTCGCTCAAATGTCCCAGAAAAATATGTTTCATTTTGCCGCTCATGATTTCTGCCAAAAGTGCGCCGGCGGTACGGTTGGACAGATGCCCTCTTTCCCCCAGAATGCGCTGTTTCAGATTCCAAGGATACCGCCCTTTTTTCACCATTTCTTCATCATGATTGGATTCCAGAAGCAAAATATCGCTGTCGGTGATGTTCTCCCGAATGGTGTCTGTCACATGACCGATGTCTGTAGCAACGGTGATTTTCTTTTCTCCGGCAAAAACGCTGTAGCCCACTGGTGCCGCCGCGTCATGGGGAATGGCAAAGGGCTTCACACACAGGTCATTGATGACACAAGGCTCCCCTTGGTATACAAAACGCTTATTGCGTGGGGCAATCTTGCCCAGATTGCCTTCCATAGCGTCCCATGTTTCCATGGTGGCATAAATGGGTACATCAAACTTTCGGGAAAATACCCCTGCCCCCTTCACATGGTCAATATGCTCATGGGTGATGAACAAAGCGTCAATCTGGTCGCCAGTGAGGGACAACTTTTCCAGTCCTTCCAGTATCCGCTTGCCGCTGACCCCTGCATCAATGAGGATTTTCGTATGTTCTGTGCCCATAAAGATGCTGTTGCCGTTGCTTCCGCTGGCAATGGTACAAAAATCCAAGGGATTCCCCTCCTTTCCAAAATATTCCATAAAAACAGCCGCAAAAGTTCCGCCTTCCGCTCCCTCTTACGGCTGTTCAAAAAATTTCTTATGCTTTCACACGGGTGATATTTGCGCCCAGTGCATTGAATTTATGTTCGACTTCTTCGTAACCTCTGTCGATGTACTTCACGCCGTCAATGACGCTTTCGCCTTCTGCCGCCAGTGCTGCCAGAATCATAGCCGCCCCTGCACGCAGGTCTGTAGCGGTCACATTTGCACCAGTCAAACAGGGAATACCATCAATACGCGCGATTCTGCCGTCGATCTGCACCTGTGCGCCCATCTTCCGCAGTTCGTCGATGTATTGATAACGGTTGTCCCATACATTTTCTGTGATAACGCTCTGTCCCTGACAAACGCTGAGCAGTGCCGCAATCTGGGGCTGCAGGTCTGTAGGGAAACCAGGATAACTCATGGTCTTAACGTTTGCGCAGTGCAAAGGTCTGTTTGCTGTGACACGGATGGAATCGTCATGCTCCTCAATGGTCACATTCATTTCATCCAGCTTTGCTGTCAGAGAATCCATGTGCTTGGGAATGATGTTCTTCACCAGCACATCGCCGCCAGTGATGGCTGCCGCGATCATGTATGTTCCTGCCTCAATCTGGTCAGGAATGATGGTATACTGTGCGCCGTGGAGTTTTTCCACACCTTTGATACGGATGACATCTGTACCAGCGCCTTTGATATTGGCACCCATCATATTCAGATAGTTTGCTGTATCTACAACATGAGGTTCTTTTGCCGCGTTTTCAATGGTTGTCACGCCTTCTGCCATGGTAGCAGCCAGCATGATATTGATGGTAGCCCCTACACTCACCTGATCCATGTAAATGGATGTGCCCACCAGTCTGTCTGCGTAAGCACGAACCATGCCGTTGCCTTCTTCCACTGTTGCACCCAAAGCACGGAAGCCTTTCAGATGCAGGTCAATGGGTCTGACGCCAAAGTTGCAGCCGCCGGGCAGTGCAACTTCTGCTTTTTTGTATCTGGCAAGCATAGCACCAAGGAAATAATAAGAAGCTCTGATTTTCTGCACTTCTTCAAAAGTAGCACAGTGAGCAGTGCCCTGATCGCAGTCAATTTTCAAAGTATGTCCATTATCCAAATAGGTGCATGTGCCGCCCAATTTTTCAATGGTATGACAGAGATTGTTCACATCCTCAATGCGGGGCAGGTTCTCCAATACACTGACACCCTCTGCCATGATAGCCGCGGGAATCACTGCAACAGCCGCGTTTTTTGCACCGCTGATGTTGACTTCCCCTACAAGACGTTTACGTCCCTGTACAATCAATTTATCCATAAACAACATTCATCCTTCCAAATCATTCGCCAAAGGACTTTTTAAATTTCGCCCTAACATTCAGATTATATCATGAAACACCCCCACTGCAAAGCCTTTTTTTGCTTTGTTTCGGGCTTTTCCGCCTGTAAAATCCTTTGTCCGCCCAAAAAGGACAAATTTATTCCACATAAATCATTCTCTTGGTCATGCCGCCGTCTACCACCAGATTGATGCCATTGATAAAATCACTTTCCGCCGCTGCTAAAAACAAACAAGCCCGAAGGATGTCCGCAGGTTTCCCTACTCGCCCAGAGGGATGCTGTTTGTGGTCTGCTTCCGTCAAAGCCTCATAATCTCCCGTTTCAATCCAGCCGGGGCTGATGGCATTCACCGTCACTGCCCTATCCGACAAAGATACGCAAAGGCTGTTGGTAAGAGAAACCACGCCCCCTTTGGATGCGCCGTAAGCCTCCCAGCCAGCTTCGTTCTGATGCCATCTAGTAGAAGCAATGTTGATGATTCTGCCGTATTCCGCGCCTTCATTGGCACGAAGGAAATTTTGACAGCACAAAAAAGTCCCTCGCAGGTTCGTATGGATCACATCATCGAATTCTGCCGCTGTCAATTCCAACGGGGATTTCTGCATACGGCTGATGGCGCCGCAGTTCACCAGCACGTCAATGATGCCGTATTTCTGCCGCGCAGTTTCAAAAAACCTTTTTATGTCTGTTTCCTGCCGCAAATCCATGGGCAGGTATACGATATTTTCTCCTGTAAAATCTGCTGTTTCGGGCAAGTCCGTAGCAATGACAAAATACCCTGCCGCCGCAAAACCTTCTGCCAGCGCATGTCCAATGCCGCCTGTGGCTCCCGTAATGATTGCCTGTTTCATGGGAACCCCCTCCTCTCTATTTGGTTTCATTATACAACAAAAGAAAGGCGGCAAAAAGGCAAAATTCTGCCAAAGTGTCTTGGCAAAAATTGACACCACAAAGCAACTTTTCCTTAAGAAAACATTGTTTTTCCTTTTCCCGGATTTCTTAAGGAAAATTGCCATGGCTTTCGACAAAAAAACATAACAAATAAAATAAGAAAACCAAACTTCTTTGTCATAATAAGGATTTTGGCTTTCTTTGTTTTCTTATGAAGATGCCCCCAAAAAAACCTGACTTGGAAAAAGTCAGGTTTTTGAAAATTCTATTTTTGTTTTGGATGCCAGATGGCTTTTTCCAATTCCACCAAAGGCAGAGGCGCCAAAGCAAGGGCCGCTGTTAACAGCCACTGTTCTCCATTCAAAGGCACCACTTGGAAAATACCTGCCAAAGGCGGCATCATGATCACAACGCACTGCAAAGCAACCCCCACCACAAATGCCATGAGAAGCCATGTGTTAGAGCAGAAAGGCAGTTTTCCCAAAGAGCCTTCTCCACGCATATTGAAGGCATGGACCAACTGGGACAGGGAAAGCACCGCAAACGCCATAGTGCGCCCCACGGCATAGCCATCCTCCTGATCGAAATACACATGCCCAATACCGAAAGCCAGCAACGCCAGAACCCCGATCATAATCCCTTCCAGCAGAATTCTGCCGCCAAGTCCATCCCCAAATAAACTTCCAGTATTTTTTCGAGGCGGTCGTTCCATGATGTTTTCCTCTGCCGGTTCCATGCCAAGGGCAATGGCTGGCAGGGAGTCCGTCACCAGATTCACCCACAAAAGCTGGATGGGTAAAAGAGGCGCCGCCCAGCCCAAGAGCATTGCCACAAAGATGGTCAAAATCTCCCCAATGTTGCTGGAAAGGAGGAAATGAACAGCTTTGCGGATATTGTCATAAATGCCACGTCCTTCCCGTACAGCTTCCACAATGGTGGCAAAGTTATCATCCGTCAAAATCAGGTCGGACGCCCCTTTCGCCACTTCCGTACCGCTTTTGCCCATGGCACAGCCAATGTCTGCTCTTTTTAGCGCTGGCGCATCGTTGACGCCGTCCCCTGTCATAGCGACCACATTTCCCCTTTTCTGGAAGGCTTCCACAATGCGGACTTTATGCTCCGGCGCCACTCTGGCAAAGACTGTGCAGGTTTCCGCCGCCGTTTCCAGTTCTTTGTCGCTCATTTTGTCCAGTTCCGCCCCTGTGACAGCACAGTCCCCTTTTTGGTAGATGCCCAATTCCCTACCAATAGCTTCTGCCGTCAGCACATGGTCACCTGTAATCATCACAGGACGGATGCCTGCCTGTCTGCAAAGATGTACCGCTTCTTTTACTTCCGGTCTGGGCGGGTCTACCATGCCTGCCATGCCTGCGAAAATCAGATTCCGTTCCAAAGCTTCTTCTGTCAAAGGCGGTTTTTCCGACCATTGCCGAAACGCCACTGCTACCACACGCAATGCCTGTGCCGCCATTTCTCCATTAACCATCCTTGCCATGCTTTTTCGTCTGCTGTCAAAGGGAACCTGTCCACTGCCTTCCATACAGAAGGCGCATTTTTCCAGCAGAATATCCGGTGCGCCTTTTGTGACGGAAATCCAGCCATCCTCTGTTTTGTGGAGAGTGGTCATGCGCTTTCTTGCCGAAGAAAAAGGAATTTCTCCCACCCTTGGCATGTCCCGTCTGAGGGCGGCAAAATCAATGCCCATGCTTTGTGCGTATTCCCCAAGGGCTTTTTCCGTAGGTTCTCCCTGCAAATTCCCGTCAGATACGTTGCAGTCATTGCAAAGGGCAAAGAGATTTGCCACCGTTTCTCGCAAATCATCATTTTTCGGTTCTCTGTGGCTGTAATCCGTCCATGTGGTGACCTGCATACGGTTTTGGGTCAATGTGCCTGTTTTGTCAGAGCAAATGACCTGCGCGCCCCCCAAGGTTTCCACTGCCGACAGCCGCCGGACGATGGTGTTTTTTTCCGACATACGGGATGTACCCATAGCCAATACGATAGTCACAATGGCAGGCAATCCTTCTGGAATGGCCGCCACTGCCAGACTGACCGCCGTCATAAACATGGAAAAAGGCGGTTTCTCCTGCAAAATCCCCATGCAGAAAATCAGGGCGCAGATTGCCAGAGCACCAATGCCCAGCTGTTTCCCAGTCTGCTCCAGCTTTTTCTGCAAAGGCGTCATGGTGTTGGATGTATGGGAAAGCATGGCGGCAATGCGCCCCATTTCCGTTTCCATGCCCGTTGCTGTCACCAGCACCTTCCCTTTACCGTAAACCACATATCCCCCAGCAAGCACCATATTTTTCCGGTCACCTGTCGCCGTTTCTTCGGGCAAGCCCCCTGCCGCTGTTTTTTCCACAGGCAGAGCTTCCCCTGTCAGGGCGCTTTCTTCTGTTTTCAGGCTGTGACTTTCCACCACACGCCCGTCTGCACAGACAGCGTCCCCTGTTTCCAGCAGCAATAAATCCCCCGGCACCACTTCTGCCGCCGGAATTTCACGCACCACACCATCTCGAATGACTTTGGCATGAGGTGCTGCCATTTTCTTCAGGGCTTCCAGCGCCTTTTCCGCTTTGCTTTCCTGAAAAAGCCCTAGTGCGGCGTTGAGCACCACAATGCCTAAAATCATCACCGCATCCAGCACATCATTTTCGCCGCTCAGCCTGGAAATGACCACAGACACCACTGCCGCTCCCAGCAACAGCAATATCATAAAGTCATCAAACTGTGCCAGAAACCGCCAGAACAGACTTTTTTTGCCCTCCGTTTCCGCCAATTCATTCCTGCCTTTTTGCGACAGCCGCTCCGCCGCCATTTGGGCAGTCAATCCTTTTTTCTCGTCTGTTTCCAGACGGCGTGCCGCTTCCTTCGTTTCCATTTGCCACCAATTCATATCCTCACCCGTTTCTCTCGTTGTCTTTGGTTGTCCTGCTTTTCCATTCTATGCGCATATAACCAAAAACATGACTGCGGCATATCATAGCCACAGGAGGTGTTTCCCATGATTCTTTCCTTTCTGCTGGCGCTTTCTCTCAGTCTGGACGCCTTAGGAGCCGGCATGGCGTGCGGACTAAGGCGAATTTCCCTGCCTGTTTTCTCCCGTGTGGTTTTTGGACTGGAAACGGCTGGGCTGTTGTTTCTTTTTCTCAAGGCTGGTACCTTTCTGGCTGCCTGTCTGCCTCCCCACTGGGCAGAACGGGGGGCGGCGCTGTTTCTGGTGGGCTTCGGTTTATTTCTCCTGTTTCAGGGCTGCCGCAAACAAACAGACAGCCCCTCTCCCCTGAAATTCCTGCGCAGTCCTTCCCAATGTGATACCGACGGTTCTGCCGTGCTGGAAGCAGGGGAAGCTTTGCTGTTGGGTCTGGTGCTTTCTGCCGATGCCTGCGGCGTTGGGCTTAGCGCCGCCGCGGCAGGTTTTTCCGTATACTGGCTGCCTTTTTTCGCCGCTCTTTTGCAGACTTTTTTCCTTTCTGTGGGTGCAGGCGCAGGAAAACGGCTGACAGAGACAATGCCCATGGCGGAAAACCGCTATACCCTTTTATCCGGCAGCATTTTCCTTGCTATGGGGCTTCTTCGGCTGCTCTGGTAGTCAGACATTTATTCTTTTCATTTTGGAAGAAATATGCTATGATGGAAAAAAGCGTAAGGACGGCAAATAGGAGGCGATGACATGTTCACATCTTTCAACAGCGTGGAACTGATCACAGCTTCTTCACTGGAAGAACAGACCAAGCTGCGGAATCTGCTGACCCAAGGGGGCGTGGAACACATGGTGTCAGTAAAAGATCCCCATCAGACCAGCGGCTTTTTTCCTGTGCCCGATCCCGAAACTCTGATGACACAATCTATGGCGTATACCTTTTATGTCCATAAAAAACAATTGCAGCAGGCAGTTTCTCTGCTGAAACAGGAGGGGTATTTATGATTAATGTATTCAACAGAAAAGAGGTCTACAGCACTTATCATATGGAAGATCAGACTCGCGTGAAAGAAATTCTGGAAAGCAACGACATCGAATGTTTTCTGGACAACAAGCGTCTGGAATCTCCTTTGGGCGGACAAAGCACCATCAGCGGCAACGCTTCTCCTTTGGGGGCGCAGTCCAGCGTAAACGGCGATAACTGCTGTATGGAATACAAAGTTTTTGTAAAGAAAACAGATTATTCTTTGGCAAAAAGACTCATTGAAAAATAAATAGAAAAAATGCCGGATACTCCTTTGAACTGAACCCAAAAAGTTAGACAATATTTCCAAATTAAAATATTCAAGAAGCC
>OGGQ01000512.1_pt1 | contig 56076 bp, 59 predicted proteins | sample 1571191 | NCBI WGS metagenome assembly OGGQ01 (sample SAMEA2582061, study PRJEB24529) | metagenome | biome: Human gut stool | place: China | collected 2011
TTGTCATCGAGGTCAACGCTGAGACCGACTTCGTTGCCAAGAACGACAAGTTCGTCAAGTTCGTCAAGGACACCACCAAGGTCATCATGGAGCAGAACCCTGCTGACGTTGAGGCCCTGATGAACTGCAAGATGGGCGATGAGACTGTCGATCAGGCTCTGAAGGAGCTGATCCTGGTCATCAAGGAGAACATCAAGGTTCGCCGTTTCGTCCGTTACGAGGGCGTCTGCTCTGCATACGTCCACGGCGGCGGCACCCACGGCATCTTGGTCAACTTCGAGACCACCAATGGCATCGAGGCCAAGGACGAGTTCGCTGCTTACGGCAAGGACATCGCAATGCAGGTCGCAGCTGCCAACCCCGGCTATGTTGACGAGGCTTCTGTCCCCGCCGAGGTCGTGGCCAAGGAGAAGGAAATCATGCTGGTCCAGATGGCTGGCGATCCCAAGACCGCCAACAAGCCTGAGGCTGTGAAGCAGAAGATGATCGAGGGCAAGATCAAGAAGTTCTTCAAGGAGAACTGCCTGGTCGATCAGGAGTTCGTCAAGGACGGCGACCTGACGGTTGCTCAGTACACCGCAAAGGTCGCAAAGGACCTGGGCGGCGACATCAAGATCGTCAAGTTTGCCCGCTTCCAGAAGGGCGAAGGCCTGGAGAAGCGTGCTGACGACTTCGCTGCTGAAGTTGCAAGCATGGTGAAGTAAGTTTTACTTCTAAGGCAAACCGGGGGCCGCAGTACCGAAAGGTGCTGCGGCTCCTTTTTTGTTTGTTGTCATAAGAGGATGATTAATCTTGTTTAGAATATTTATAACAGTCCCAACATAATCCATCACGGAAAATTACTTTACTGCATCCGGGCGACGTACAGATGGATGAATCATAATGAAAGTCGGAACAGCATGGCTTGTATTGAGAATCGGTTGCATAGTGGCTCACTTCTATTCTCCAGCGCGATGCATTTTCTTTCTTTTGCGCTAAGTGCAATTGTATCTTAAACTGTTTCTTGGTTTGTTTGTTCGGTTTTCTTGTTCTGGCTTTTTTCATATAAAAAAACACCTCAATATGATTATAATCATTTGGAGATGGAATGACAATAAAGAATAGTATCGGCGGGAATGATAAAAACCGATTTTAGAGAATTTTATTTGTATCGTGATATAAAATGTGTTATCATAGAAGAGACATGATTCCCAGATCAGCCGTGCGCATCCACACGGAAGGAGAATCCTTTATGAAAAAACAAAATCTTACCCTTGCGGGCGTTCCGGCCATCCTGTACGGCAAGCGCAGCCGCAAGGTGTATCTTTATGTCCACGGGAAAAATGGCTGCAAGGAAGAGGCTGAGCGCTTTGCAAACACCGCCTGCGCAGCAGGCTGGCAGGTGCTGGCCATCGACCTGCCCGAACACGGAGCGCGCAGGGACCGCCCGGAACAGCTGCTGCCGTGGGCGGTGGTGCCGGAAATTCAGGCAGTCTATGCCCGGATGCAGTCGGGCTGGCCGCATATCCGGCTCTATGGGGTCAGCATCGGGGCATGGCTGGTTATGCAGGCATTGCGGGCAGAAAAGCCGGAAAAGGCCCTGCTCGTGTCCCCGGTGGTGGATATGGAAACCCTCATCCTGAGCATGATGCAGGGCGCCCATGTCACCGAAGAACAGCTGAAGGCAGCAGGGGAGATTCCCACGGAGATGGGAGAAACGCTTTCGTGGCCGTATCTGTGCTGGGTGCGGGAGCATCCCCTGCAGTGGCATACACCCACCCAGGTGCTGTACGGCGACAAGGATGCGCTGACCTCCCGTACGGTGATGGAGCGGTTCCGCCGGCAGAGCGGGGCACATCTGACCATCCTGCAGGGCGGGGAACACTGGTTCCACACCCCGGTGCAGCTGGCTGCCCTGGAAAGCTGGGAGGCCTGGAACCTATAACAAAAACGCCGCTGACGGCTTTTCTTCCGTCAGCGGCATTTTGCCTATTCCGTTAAGCGATGCGCCGATCTGAGAGATCAGGCCTTGACTTCGCTGTTCTGTTCAGCCTTCTGGTAAGCCTTGAAGGAGTGGACCACGATGTTCAGGCCCAGAACGATCAGCAGGACAGCCAGGATCAGCTGCAGGCCGTTTGCGATGAACACAGCGCCCCAGGTGGTCTCGCCAGCGGGGATGGTTACAGAAGCGGCGGTGCTGATGGCCTTGACCATAGCAATCAGGCGCTGCACCAGAGCGGTGAAGGTGACGCACAGCATGATGATCAGCGGGGGGAAGATCATCTTGTTGTTGCGGCCGGTGACCTTCAGGAACACGCACAGGGTAGCCAGAACCAGAGCGCTCAGCAGCTGGTTGGCAGAACCGAACAGCGGCCAGATGTTGGCGTAGCCGATCTTGGTCAGGATGAAGCCGAACACCAGAGTGATGATGGTGGAGAAGTACACGTTGCACAGCAGCTTGCGCCAGCCCTCAGCGTGCTCCATGTCATCCACACTGAACAGCTCCTGGAAGCTCATACGGCCGATACGGGCCACAGCGTCCAGGCTGGTCAGGGCCAGAGCGGAAACGCACATGGTCATGAACACGGAAGCAAAGTGCTGGTCCAGGCCAAAGCCCACAAAGAAGCTGGCCACGCCACGGCTGAAGATCTGGAAGGGGGTGCCGTCGGCAGGGGTGCCGTCGGCGGCAGCGGCTGCGCCTGCCACGCACAGAGCGATGACAGCCAGCAGGCTCTCCAGGATCATGGCACCGTAGCCGACCTTCAGCATATCCTTTTCATTGGAAACAGTCTTGGAGGAAGTGCCGGAAGAAACCAGGCTGTGGAAGCCGGAAACGGCACCGCAGGCCACGGTAACGAACAGGATGGGGAACATGGTGCCCAGCTTTGCGTTGTTGAAGCCGGTGAACACCGGCAGGTTCATGACGGGGTGGTTGACAATCAGGCCCAGAACGGCACCTACGATCATAGCCACGAACATGAAGGTGGTCATGTGGTCACGGGGCTGCTTCAGCAGCCACATGGGCAACACGGCAGCGAAGAAGATGTAAACGAAGGTGATGTAGCTCCATGCAGCCTTGCCCAGGATGACAGGAGCGTTTGCGCCAACCACGAAGGACAGCACGATGAACACGATGCTGATGACGTTTTCTTTCCAGCCGGTGAAGTGGAACTTGTTCTGCAGCAGGCCAAAGACCACTGCGAACACCATGAACATGATGGAGACCATGCCGGCAGCGCCGTTGGTCTGAGCAGCTTCCACCAGAGCACCGTCGGTGCCGTAGGCGTTGAAGGTGCCTGCGACCATGTCTGCGAAGGCAGCGATGACGATGCCGCAGAACAGCCAGCAGAACAGCAGGAACAGTTTGCGGCCGGTCTTGCCGATATACTTCTCGATCAGCATGCCCATGCTCTTGCCGTCATTCTTGACGGAAGCGTACAGAGCGCCGAAGTCGGTGACGGCACCGAAGAAGATGCCGCCCAGCAGGACCCACAGCAGAACGGGCAGCCAGCCGAAAGCGGCAGCCTGGATGGCACCGGTGACAGGGCCTGCACCGGCAATGGAGCTGAACTGGTGGGCGAACACCGTCCAACCGTCGGTGGGAACGTAGTCCCGGCCATCCTCATGGACAACAGCCGGGGTCTTGGCGGTGGGGTCGATGCCCCACTTGTTTGCCAGCCAGCGGCCGTAGAGTGCGTAAGCACCGAACAGACACACGGCGGCGATCAATACGATGACCAGCGTATTCATTGTTTTTACCTCTTTCCTTTTTTTCACGCGGCAAACCGGCCAGGTGCACAGCGCCGTCCGGCAGACGAAGCAGGGCCGCAGGGTGTAAAAAAGCCCTCGTCCATCCGGAAGATCTTCCTTGGACGGAAGATCGTTCCCGAAGACGAAGGCTCACACATCCACTGCACATTGTGGATGATTCTGCTCCGCGGTACCACTTCGCTTGCTGTCGGTGGACAGCCACTCCCACGCATGGCGCATCTGCCATGCTGCCCGGTAACGGGGGCTGGACGGCGTTGCATTACTCAGGACGGTCAGGGTCCCGTTCACACACGCTGCTTGCAGGGGAGGGTCATTTGCTCCTGACTGCCGCCGTTGCATCAAAAAGGGCGGCTCGCTGAAAGAGGGTGCTGCAAATGATCATGTCCTGTTCGTCGCATTTGCCGAATGATTGCTCCTACTTTAGGGCAGAATTCATAATTTGTCAATATAGTTCCGGGAAGTTCGGAGGATGCGCCAATTCGGCAAAGAAGTTCTAAGAAAATTTTAGGTGATTTTTATTCACATGTGAAAAGAGCTAAATTGAACAGTGCATTTCCTGAAAAGAGTTCACGCAGAATGCTTGACTTTCACACTTTGAAGTGCTAAAGTAATAACACGATGAACCGACCCGATGTGATCAGAAGAAGGAGAACTGTTATGGCCGAGAAAAATCCCAGAAGAAACGAAACCATCGACGCGCTGTTCGACGCGATCCTCAGCCTGGAAACGCGGGAAGAATGCTACGATTTCTTCGAGGATCTGTGTACCGTCAAGGAGATCTCGGACATGGCGCAGCGTCTGGAGGCAGCAAAGCTGCTGCTGGACGGCAGCACCTACGAGCAGATCGTAAAAACGGTGGAGATCAGCACTGCCACCATCAGCCGCATCAACCGCTGCATCCAGTACGGCACCGGCGGCTACCGGCAGACCATTGAAAAGGTGCGCGAAAAGCAGCAGTGACGCCGCCACACGGCAGGGCATAGGATGGGGCGTGCAAACCCTCTTGACCGGAAAGGATGGTATTCTATGTCTGCTGAAACCTGTACCCGCTCCCAGTGCCCGGAGATGCCCAAGGTCACGCTGGACCAGGCTGTGATCGACCTGATGGAGAGCATCGCCCTGCAGGAAACGGCCCTCAGCCACATCCTGTGCGCCGAAAGCCAGAAGATGAAGGTGGCCATGGGCCTGGATGGGCTGGACCTGTGCAAGCTGCTGGAGGTCAACGACTCGGCAACCAACATGGTGCACGCCGTGGCCAACCTGGAGCTCGTGCTCAAGGATAAGCTGGAGTTCATCTCCAACAACCTCTACTATCCGCCTTCCGGCAGCGGCTGTTCTGCTGACCAGTAAGGCCCTCTGCCTGCCCGGGTGCCGGGCGGGCATTTTTGTTTACCGTCTCTTCACGGAAAGTTTGCATAAAAACCGGAAAATGCATTTGTTGGAATTGCTGAGGCGCACAATCTGTGCTATACTATAGACTGTATCACCATGAAAGTGAGGAAACCGCAATTGCTGCATTACGATGCCATCCTGTTTGACGTGGACGGGACCCTGATCGATTCCGCTCCCGGCATTCTCCATACATTGGAAGAGGTCTTTCAGAAAATGGGCGTGGACGTCACCGGCGTCAATCTGCGCCGCTATCTGGGCCCGCCGCTGCGCAAGAGCTTCGGCGAGCACTTCACCGAGCTGGACAAGATCGAGCAGGCTACCCGCCTTTACCGCGAAAGCTACGCGGTGAAGGGCAGCCACGAATGCGCCGCGTACCCCGGTGCAGCGGAAATGCTGCAGCGCCTGAAGGACGCCGGGCTGATCCTGTGCACCGCTACTTCCAAGCCCACCGAGGTGGTCACCCCGATCCTGGAAGAAAAGGGTCTTGCACCTTTCTTTGATTTCATCGGCGGCGCGTCCATGGACGAGAGCCGCGACACCAAGACCGACGTGGTGCACTATGTGCTCAGCCAGCCCATGCTGCAGGGCAAGCGGGTGCTGATGGTCGGTGACCGCAACGACGACATGCGCGGTGCGGCAGACTGCGGTCTGGACGCTGCCGGTGCACTGTACGGCTATGGCAGCCGCGAGGAGCTTGCGCCCTTCCACCCGGTGCTGCTGGCCGAGAACTGCGCCGACCTTGCCGACCAGCTGCTGGAGCAGCGTGCCTGAAACAACGCGCAATAAAGGAAATGGTGAAAACTATGAGACAGAATACACAACCGGAAAAACAGTCGCTGACGCCCATGCAGAAGCAGGCAGTGCTGGTGTGCATTGTGTGTGCACTGGCGGCGCTGCTGACCATTGGCATCACCCTTGTCCTGATCCACCGTGGCAAGGAACCGGCTGCCTCTTCGGAGCAGCCGGGCACCGAGCAGCCTGCGGATGATGCAAACATCGCCGACCATTACCAGATCAACGAACAGTCCAGTGCACTGCTCCCCGAGACGGCGGACGCGGGTGACGCCTACCAGAATGAGACGCTGTTCATCGGCGATTCCAACACGGTGCGTCTGTATGCCAACGGCCTGATCAGCCTGCAGCAGTTCTGCGCCAAGGAGGGCATTGGCACAAGCGCTGCCCTGAACGAGGGCATCGTTACCTTTAAAAAGGACAGCAGCCGCTATACCATCGCGGAAGCTGTGGCCAAGATGAAGCCCCGCCGCGTGGTCATCATGCTGGGCACCAACGACACCGGCATGGCCGTGGAGGATTTTATCAGCAATTACAAGCAGCTGGTGCAGGCCATCCAGACCATCTACCCCTACACCGACATCATCGTCAACACGGTGCCGCCGGTGCCTGCCGACCACTCCAACTATCCCAACATGGACCAGACCAGGATCGACGACTTCAATATGGCATTGCTGTCCATGTGTGAGGAAATGGGCCTGAAGTTCCTCAACACGGCCGAAGCCCTCAAGGATTCCACCGGCTACGGCAACGCCGACTATTACCAGAGCGGCGACATCCACCTCAAGACCTCCGGCCTGAAGGTGCTGCTGAACTACCTGCGCACCCATGCCTACGAGACCGAGGACCGCCGCCCGGACACCAACAACATTCCCCGCCGTGCCGAATATGTGCCCGACCCCAGTTCTGCTGTGGCTTCGTCCAGCAGTGAGGTGACCTCCTCTTCTTCCGAAGTGCAGGAGGACACCACCCAGTATCAGGCATCCTACCGCGTGGATAAGACCGGCGGCGGTACCCTGAGCGCCGGCAATGACAACGGCAAGACCACACTGACCTACAGCGTCGGTGCAAGCCAGTCGGTCAGCGTCACGGCGGTCCCGGCATCGGGCCATGTGTTCGTCAAGTGGAGCGACGGCGTGACCAACAAGACCCGCACGGATGCCAACTTCAAGCAGAATCTGGATGTGACCGCCGTGTTTGCTGCCGCCTCGGTGCAGATCAGCAGCAGCGGCAAGGCTGCAGTGGGCGGCAGCTGCACCTTCCACGCGAAGATCAGCGGCAAGTATCTGGAGGCGGATTCCATCCGCTGGTATGCCAACGGTGTGGAGGCTGCTTCTGCCGCAGGCCAGACCAGCGTGACGGTGCCCATTACGGCTGAGATGCAGGGCACTACCTTCAAGGTCTACGCAGTGGTGAGCTACAACGGCAGCACCGTCACCAGCAACACGCTGGAGATCACGGTGCCCGGTGCCCCGGCAGCTTCTTCGGGCTCTTCCAGCAGTTCTTCCGGCAGCTCCGGCTCTTCTTCGTCCGGCAGTACTGCTTCGTCTGGTTCTTCCGGCACTTCTTCCGGGGCTTCCTCCGGAAGTACATCCGGTTCTTCTTCCTCTTCTTCGTCGGAAAAGGAATCCGTCAGCAGCTCCAACGGGGCCGAGAGCACCAGCTCCTCCCACAGCGGCAGCTCGTCTCACAGTGGTTCCTCGTCGGAAGCCGGAAGCGGCAGCACCTCGCACAGCAGCAGTGCGGCCGCCAGTTCCTCCCACAGCAGTTCCGAGAGCAGCTCTCACAGCAGTGCTTCCTCTGAGAGCCCGGCTCCCAAGGCAGAAGCCGAAAATGACACGGCCGAAGAACCGGCAGCCCGCTCCTGAGCGCAGAACCCTTTGCCCCTGCGCCGCATAGGCTGAGGGGAAGGGAGGCGGTTCGATGTTCTGGGAAGAGCCGCGGGTGCCGGGCCTGCCCGGTGCAGAAGATGTGACCGACGGCAGCGTGGATTACTACGATACCGATTGGGAAAATGTAGAAAACGGTGCACTGGAGGAGGAAATGCAGAAATGCAATGCCACTCCCTGCACCGCCCAAACAACCTGTTCAGAAAACAAACCGGAACAAACCGACGTACAGGCGTATGAAATGATTTCGGAATGAACAGAAGCCAGCTCTGCCCACCGCAGGGCTGGCTTCTCCCTGTTGTAATGCCCGCCCTGCAAAGCGGGCCGGAAAAGGAAATGAGGGGATATTATGGCAAAATACTATTGCATCCTGTTTGATGCGGACAATACGCTGCTCAACTTTGACGCCGCCGAGAGCAAGGCACTGGCCGAGACGCTGGTGAACTACGGCATCGAGCCGGACGCCGAAACAGTGCAGACCTACCGCACCATCAATGAGGAACTGTGGCGTCAGTTAGAAAAAGGCCAGATCCGCCGCGAAAAGCTGCTCAACGAGCGGTTCAGCCGCTTCCTCAAAGCCATTGACGCCGCCGGGGACGGCGCAGAGATGAACCGCTATTATCTGGAGCAGCTGTCCACCCACCCGGACCTGATGAACGCCGAGGTGCTGGATGTGCTGCGGGAGCTGTCGGAGGTGGCCACACTGGCCGTGGTGAGCAACGGCGTCCACAAGGTGCAGACCCGGCGGTTGGCCGAGAGCGGCGTGTCCAACTTCATGGAGGATGTGTTCATCTCCGAGAAGCTGGGCTGCGAGAAGCCCGGTGCACGCATCTTTGACGCCGCCCTGCGGGCACTGGGCGTGGAGAACCGCGAGCATGTGCTGATGGTGGGCGACAGCCTGACCAGCGACATCCAGGGCGGTGCAAACGCCGGGCTGGACACCTGCTGGTTCAACCCCAACCACACCGAGAACCCGGGCAAGGTGATCCCCACCTACGAGATCGCCAGCCTGGAAGAACTTTATCCGCTGGTCATGGAGCAGGACGAGCTGGCCAATGTGGGACTGAAGAACCGCCGCCACCAGTGCTGAGCCCCTGCGGGACCGCAGCAGAACAGAATGGATTGAAACAATGCTGATACATTTAGAAAAACTTGGAAAGAGCTTTGGCGAAAAAGTCGTGCTGCACGATGTGACGGCCAGTGTCGAGCGGGAGGACCGTATCGGCATCGTGGGCCAGAACGGCGCGGGCAAGACCACGCTCCTCAAGATCCTGACCGGAGAATATCAGGACTATGACGGGGAATTCAGCGTGACCCATGGCGTGACGCTGGGCTACCTGGAACAGAACGCCAAACTGGACCCCACGCTGGACATCTACGGCGAAATGCGCGCCACCTTTGCGCCGGTGCTGGACGCCATGGCCCAGATGCAGGTTTTGGAGCGCAAGATGGCAGCCCAGCCCGACAACACCGACCTGCTGGCCCAGCACGACGCACTGCAGAACATCGTGGATGCCGCCGACGGCTACAACATGGATGTCAACATCAAAAAGGTGCTGTCCGGCATGGGCTTTGCGCAGGATACCTGGGAAAAGAACATTGCCGTGCTTTCCGGCGGTGAGCTGACCCGGCTGCGTCTGGCAAAGCTGCTGCTGGAAAAGCCGGATGTGCTGATCCTGGACGAGCCCACGAACCACCTGGACTTTGCCACCATGGAATGGCTGGAAAATTACCTCAAGGGCTACTCCGGTGCGGTGCTGGTGGTCAGCCACGACCGCTATTTCCTCGATAATGTCTGTACAAAGATCTGGGAGGTGTCCTTCCAGACCATGACCACCTACAAGGGCAACTTCTCGGCTTACCTGCCCCAGAAGGAAGCCGCTGACGCCCTGCGGCAGAAGCAGCACGATGCCGACGTGGCCCTGGCGGAAAAGCTGCAGGATTATGTGGACCGCAATCTTGTGCGTGCTTCCACCACCAAAATGGCCCAGAGCCGCCGCCGCCAGCTGGAAAAGCTGGAGATCACCGAGGCACCCAAGGACGAGACGAACCAGCTCAAATTCCGCTTTGAATACGATGTGGAACCCTGGAACGAGCTGGTGATGCTCAAGAACCTGACCATCAAGATCGGGGACCGCACCCTGCTGGAGCCCTTTACCTATACGGTGTGCCGCGGCCAGCGGCTGATCATTGCCGGCCCCAACGGCGCGGGCAAATCCACCCTGATGCAGGTGCTGGACGGCAAGCGCCGCCCCTCCGGCGGCATGGTGCGTCTGGGCACCGGCGCACGGCCCAGCATTTTTGCCCAGCAGCAGAACCGCCTGGGCCAGGGCAGGGTCATCGACGTGATCTGGAACAAGTACCCCCGTATGACTGAGCTGGAGGTGCGCAGCCATCTGGCCAAGCTGGGCTTCCGGGGCGATACGGTGTTCAAGCCCTGCGAGGCACTGTCCGGCGGCGAGCTGGCCCGCCTGCGCTTTGCGGAGATCGTGCTGGAGCGGCCCAACCTGCTGTTCCTGGACGAGCCCACGAACCATCTGGATATCTACACCCGCGAGAACCTGACCGAGGCCCTCATGGCCTACACCGGCACGCTGCTGCTGGTCACCCATGACCGTCACCTGATGAACAGTCTGGCCTGCCCAATTTTGTATCTGGAAAACGGCAAGGCCACCCTCTACCCCAGCTACGATGCCCTGATGGGCCGTGCCGCCCCGGCCCCGGCGGTCCAGAAGGACGGCGGCCCTGCCAAGGTGGGCTATGGCAAGGAGCAGCGCCGCCGCCGCGCTGAGCTGCGGGCCAAGATCAAGGCCTGCGAGGATGAAATGGAGGCCTGCGGTGCCCGCGAGGTGGAGCTGGACAACGAGATCAACTCCCCGGAGGTATACAACGATCCGGACCTGCTGCGCCAGAAGAGCGACGAGCTCAGCGACCTGCGTTTCCATCAGGAAGAGCTGTTTGCCGCATGGGAGGCCGCCATGGAAGAGCAGGAATGCTACGAACAGTCCCAGGCCGAAGAGTAAAGGAGCACACGCATGCCAAAAAATCCACGCAGCTATGAAAAGACGCGGCACATCGCCCTGTCGGGCCTGTTGTTCGCGCTGGCCATGGCGCTTTCGTTCATTGAAGGCTCGCTGGTCATTCCGGGCCTTCTGCCCGGCATGAAGCTGGGCCTTGCCAACATCGTGGTAATGTACGCTCTGTTCTTCATGGGTGTCAAGCAGGCGCTGGTGCTGGACGTGCTCAAGGCACTGTTCGTTTTTCTGGTGTCCGGCTTCACGGCGGGGTTCCTCTCGCTGTGCGGCGGCCTGTTGTCGCTGCTGGTCATGGCCGTGCTGTACTATGTGGTGCCGGTGCGGCCCACCTGGTTCATCCTTTCGGTCTGCGGCGCACTGGCTCACAATGTGGGGCAGCTGCTGGGGGCCGGCGTTATCATCTCGTCGTCGCTGTCACTGTACTATGCGCCGGTCATGCTGGTGCTGGGCCTGGTAATGGGCGCACTGACGTCCATTACCCTCAAGGCACTGCTGCCGGCACTGGGGCGGCTGGGGTTCAGCACCCGCGAAAAGCGGGGCGAATAACCGACGCCACTGCGGCAGCGGTTGCATTTTGACCGGAAATCAGTATAATAAAGAAACAAACGATTTTGATTTTATGAGAAAACCCCAGACGGACAGGGCTGCCGGACAGAACCATCCATCGGCAGCCGGGAGGTGTTTGCATCATGTCTGAAAAAGTAACGATCAAGGCAGAGCGCCGGGAACTGCATCTGCCTGCCATCGCCCTGCGCGGGCTGGTCGTATTCCCGAATAATCTGGTCCACTTTGAGGTGGGCCGCGAAAAGAGTATTGCCGCCGTGGAATGGGCCATGGCCAACAACTCCAATGTGTTCCTTGTGGCGCAGAAGGAAATGGAGCTCAGTGACCCCACCCAGGAGGATCTGTTTGCTTACGGCGTCGTGGCCGAGGTCAAGCAGGTGCTGCGCGTCTCGGATGATCTGGTCAAGGTTCTGGTGGAGGGCAAGTACCGCGCCAAGCTCACCGATCTGGACACCACCGGCGATTTCCTGCTGGCTTCCGTGCGCCCGGCCCCGGTGCGTGTCGGCAAGACCGAGGACGCCGTGGAGACTGAAGCCCTGCTGCGCGCCCTGAAGAGCAGCTTTGACGAGTATCTGGGCATGAACCCGCGTCTGGCCAAGGACGTGGTGTTTACCATCGTGTCCAGTACCGACCCGGAGTTCCTCAGCGAGTACATGCCCGCAAACCTGCTGTTCCGCTACGAGGACAAGCAGGCTGTGATGAACGAGAACACCCTCGCGGGCCGTCTGCAGCGTCTTGTGGAGATGCTGCGCCGCGAGTGCCAGGTGATGAAGATCGAGAAGGAGATCGCGGACAAGGTCAACGAGTCCATGGACAAGAACCAGCGCGACTACTACCTGCACGAGCAGCTGCACGTCATCAGCGATGAGCTGGGCGAGGGGGACGATACCCACGCCGAGGCCGACGAGTACCGCCGCAAGATCACGGCACTGCATCTGGCCGAGGACAGCGAGAAGAAGCTGCTCAAGGAAGTGGACCGCCTGTCCAAGATGCAGGGCTCCAATCAGGAAGCCACCGTTATCCGCACCTATCTGGACACCTGCCTGGACCTGCCGTGGAACAGCTATACCGAGGATGATCTGGACATCAACCGTGCCCAGCAGATCCTGGACCGCGACCACTACGGCCTGAAAAAGGTCAAGGACCGCATTCTGGAAACGCTGGCCGTGCGCAAGCTGGCTCCGGACGTCAAGGCGCAGATCATCTGCCTGGTCGGCCCTCCGGGCGTGGGCAAGACCAGCATTGCACGTTCCATCGCCGAAAGTCTGGGTCGCAAGTATGTGCGCATCAGTCTGGGCGGCGTGCGGGATGAAGCCGAGATCCGGGGCCACCGTCGCACCTACATCGGTGCCATGCCCGGCAAGATCATCAGTGCCATGATCACCGCCAAGAGCTCGAACCCTCTGATGCTGCTGGACGAGATCGACAAGCTGGCCGGTGACTTCCGGGGCGACCCGGCGGCAGCTCTGCTGGAGGCACTGGACCCCGAGCAGAACAGCACCTTCAACGACCACTTCCTGGACATCCCGTTCGACCTGAGCCATGTGCTCTTCATCACCACAGCCAACGATCTGGGCAGCATTCCCGGCCCCCTGCGCGACCGCATGGACGTCATCGAGCTGCCCAGCTACACCCGCGTGGAAAAATACAACATTGCCCGCAAGCATCTGCTGCCCAAGCAGCTCAAGGCCTGCGGCCTGACCGGCAAGGTCACCCTGAGCCAGAGCGCCCTGTACGGCATCATCGACGGCTATACCCGCGAAGCCGGCGTGCGCAATCTGGAGCGCACCATTACCAGTGTGCTGCGCAAGTGCGCCCGCAAGATCGCATCCGGCGAGGCGGAGACGGTGTCGGTCACCGGCTCCATGCTGGAAGATCTGCTGGGCCCCCGCTTCGTCAAGCCAGACTTTCTCAACCGCACCAATGCCGTGGGCATCGCCAACGGTCTGGCCTGGACCAGTGTGGGCGGCGAGACCCTGCCCATCGAGGTGCAGGTCATCGACAACGGCAGCGGCAAGATCACGGTGACCGGTTCGCTGGGCGATGTGATGAAGGAGAGCGCTCAGCTGGCTGTCACCTGGGTGCGGGTCCATGCGCTGGAATACGGCATCGACCCGGAGCGGCTGAAGAAGTGCGACCTGCACATCCACGCCCCGGAGGGTGCTGTGCCCAAGGACGGTCCCTCTGCAGGCGTCACCCTGACCACGGCGCTGGTGTCCTGCCTGTCCGGGATGCCGGTGCGTGGGGATGTGGCCATGACGGGCGAGATCACCCTGCACGGCAACGTGCTGCCCATCGGCGGCCTGCGCGAAAAGAGCATGGCAGCCTACCGCGAGGGCATGAAAACGGTGCTCATCCCCAAGGACAACGAGCCGGATCTGTACGAGGTGGACGATGAGGTCAAGAAGAATCTGACCTTCCTGCCCATGCAGAACCTGACCCAGGTGCTGAACGCCGCGCTGCTCAAGCCGACGAGCGCCAAAAAGGCCAAGGCTCCTGCCAGCCGCAGCCGCAAAAAGGCCCCGGCAGGGGAGAGCCTGGTGCCCCCTGCTGCCGAAAAGCCCCAGACCGGGGCGGTCTGCTGACAAAACAGAAAGGAATCCCCCATGATCTTCAACAAAGCTGATTTTATTGCCAGCTACGGCATTTCCAGCCAGCTGCCCGAGAGCGACCGCCCGGAGTTGAGTTTTTCGGGGCGGTCCAACGTGGGCAAATCCAGCCTGATCAACAAGCTGTGCTGCCGCAAGAATCTGGCCCGCGTGTCCAGCACGCCGGGCAAGACGGCCACCATCAACTTCTATGCGGTGGATGACTGCTATTTTGTGGACCTGCCGGGCTACGGCTACGCCAAGGTCAGCAACGCCGACCGGGAACGCTGGGATGACCTGATCAACAGCTACTTTGAGGCCCCTCGGCACCACACCCTGCTGGTGCAGCTGTTGGACTGCCGCCACGCCCCCAGTGCCGACGACCTGCAGATGCTGCGGTATCTGCATTACCACCGCATCCCCTATGTGGTGGCCCTGACCAAGGCGGACAAGCTCAAGAAGAGCCAGCTGGCCTCCACGCTGGAACAGTTCGAGGATATCTGCCGCCCCTACGGCTGCCAGAAGGTGGTGCTGACCAGCGGCGAGAACGGCTATGGCATCCCGGAGCTGCAGGCGGTGCTGAACGCCGCTGTGGCTGCCGAGGACCAGGAAGCGGAGTAACACCATGGCGTACAACGAATTTGCCTATTTTTACGATGAGTTCAACGGCGAGGCCGACTACGACGCTCTTTACAGCCACATCCACAGCCAGCTGGAAGCCCACGGCATCCGGGACGGCATCGTGGCAGATTTGGGCTGCGGTACCGGGGAACTGACCCTGATGCTGACCCAGGCGGGCTACGATATGATCGGCATCGACCAGTCGGAGGAGATGCTCTGCGTGGTACGGGACAAAGCCGAACAGCTGGGCCTTTCCGGCCGGCTGCTGCTGCTGCGGCAGGACCTGCTGAAGCTGGACCTGTACGGCACCATCCGGGCGGCGGTGTCTACCTTTGACACCTTCAACCACATCCCGGATCTGGACACGGCCATTGCGAATGCCGGGTTCTTTATGGAAAAGGGCGGCGTGTTCCTGTTTGACATGAATACCCCCTACAAGCACCAGAACGTGCTGGGCGAAAACGAATTCACCTTTGAGGAAGAGGACGCTTCCTGTGTGTGGCGCAACCATTACAATGCCGCCGACCGGAAGGTGGAGATCACCGTGGACATCGACTACCACGAGACGGGTGAGCACTTCCACGAGGAATTCTGCGAGTACACCTACGACCTTGACACCATCCGCGCCACGCTGAAAAAGCACGGCTTTGCGCTGGAAAGCGTCTGCGACGGCGAGACCTTCGGCCCCCTGACCGAGGACAGCCAGCGCTATTTCTTCTGCGCAGTCAAGCAGTATACACAATTGGAGGGATAACGTTATGGCAAACCTGATCCGCGGCCTGTCGGAAAACGGCGGCGTCGTGTTCTGCGGTGTGGATTCCACCGAACTTGTGCGCCGCGCCGAGCAGCTGCACACCACCAGTGCCACCTGCAGCGCGGCATTGGGCCGCCTGCTCACGGGTGCATCGCTCATGGGCGCCATGCTCAAGGATGACGGCGACAAGGTCACTCTGCGGGTGCAGGGCGGCGGCCCGGCCGGTGTGCTCATTGCCTGCACCGACGGCACGGGCAACGTCAAGGGCTGCATCGACAACCCACTGGTGGAGCTGCCCCCGAAGGCCGACGGCCATCTGGACGTGGGCGGTGCAGTGGGCCGCAGCGGTGTGCTCACGGTCATCCGGGACAACCGGCTGCAGAAGGAGCCCACCGTCGGCCAGGTGCCGCTGGTGTCCGGCGAGATCGCCGAGGACTTGACCCGTTACTATGCTACCAGTGAGCAGATCCCCACCGTGTGCGCGCTGGGCGTGCTGGTGGACAAGGACTTGTCCATCCTGTGCGCGGGCGGCTACCTGCTGCAGCTGTTGCCCGGCGCAACGGATGCCGAGATCGACACACTGGAAAAGAATATCGCGGCTATGCCCTCGGTTACCGAGATGCTCCATGCCGGCAAGACCCCCAAGGACATGATGGAGCTGGCTATGGCCGGTTTTGCCCCGCAGGTGCTGGATGAGCGCACGGTGGGCTACCAGTGCGACTGCAGCGAGGAACGCACCAAGGGTATGCTGCTGAGCCTGGGCCGCCGGGAACTGGTGAAGATGCGGGACGAGGACCCGCACTGCGAAGTGGTGTGCCACTTCTGCCACAGCCGGTATCAGTACGACCTGAACGACCTGATCGCCGAATACGACGCACAGGCCGCCCAGCGTGCCGCAGAAGAAGCGGCACAGAACACCAACGCTTGATTGGATAAAGCAACGGCCCCGGCGGGCGAGCGGAACAGCTCAGCTGCCGGGGTCGTTTTGCGTGCAGATGTCGGCTTCCAGCGTGTAGACGGCGGTGTATTCCAGCGTGGTGTCCGTACAGGAGGTGTCCTCCTTCCGGGCAATCAACACGGCATCCGGGAATGCCGTGTACAGCGCCTGCAGGCTGTGCAGCCGCGCCAGTGCCAGCGCCTGGGCTTCGGTGCGGCGCAGAAGCTGCGGCTGCTGCTCGTAGAAGGTGGTTTCCTCCACGGAGCAGGGAAGCGGCAGTCCCAGCAGCTCCGGTTGGAGGTGCCGGGTGCGCTCCAGTGTCTGTTCCGGCGGCTGAACACTGGGCAGGGTCCAGTTCTGCCCGGCAGCGCTCAGCCGGTACCGCACGGTGTAGCGCCCGGTCGGCTGTAAAACGGTCTCTTCCAGCGGAACGGACTGAGCATCACTCCACTCCAGTTGTGCCCGCACGGTGCCCGCTGCCGGGGCAAAGATTAGTGCACCGTCCCGCTCCTGCCGCGCCGTGCCGATCAGCCCCTGTCCAGCCTCCACGGCCTGCCCGGGCACCACTAGCATCGTGCCGCTGGTCAGGTTGGTCTTGGTGACCACACCGGCGCACCGGGCGCGCAGGCCGTGCAGGGTCCCGGCCGCAATGGCGGGCTTGGGCACTGCAGCGGCGGCGCGGACTTCCAGCCGCCCTTTGGCAAAATTGAGACTGGCCCAGGAAAACTCGCCGCTTTCCAGCAGGGCATACTCCCCGGCGGTGCGCTTGGCTTCGGTGGCAGAAGCCCCCGGGGCGAGGTCTGCCTGCCGCAGTACGGCAAAGGCCCGGGCGGCCTGTCCGCGGGTGAGGGTGCTGGTGTCCACGGCCCAGACGAACTGCTGGCTCCACAGCAGCAGCGGAATAAACAGCGCCAGCCCGGCCCACAGCCCGGTGCGGCGCAGCAGCGGACGCAGCCGAAAAAACAGCCCCAGACGCTTTTCCACCCGCAGACGCACATGCCCTTGCCGGGCCAGAGCGGCCAACGGGCGGTAATGCCAGGCGGCACAGCGCGCCCGGAATCCGCCGGGCAGCGGTACAATGCGGGTCAGGTGCAGCCCTGCCTGTGCAGCATGGCCCAGCAGGGCGTCGGTGCTGCCGCTTTGCGCGGTGAATTCTACCGCGGCCCAGAGACGAACGGGTTCCATGACGGCCTCCTGTCCGGCAGATGCCCGGTAGGGCGCTGCCCTGTGGCGGTGTGCTCCGTGGTGTAGTCTGTGCGGACGAAGCAGCCCCGCAGCGTGATGCGCCGGGCGGTGAGCGTTTCAATCTGAAGCTGCTCTCCGTAAATGGTCAGCTGCCCGCGCGGCAGCTGGAGCCGCAGGCGGGTCTCGTCGTAGGTGAGGATGGCTTCATAATGCTCAATCTCCATCCGGTCGCCGCTCTGGTACAGGCAGGGACGGCGGTACAGCCCCTGCGGCGGCTGCCGGAACAAAAGGGCCAGCCAGCGCCGCAGCGAAAAAGGCGCGCGGTGCGCAGGACTCATTCGGCTCCCTCCCGTTCCGCTCTGATATTTTGGCCCAAAGTGCCATAAATGCGGGCCGCTGTTCCATATATATGGAGCGGGAGGGGAAAGTTATGTATCAGACGTTCCGGTTTCAGCGGGTCGTGCTGTTGGGGGCGGCAATTGGCACGGCAGGACTGGTGTTTGCAGCGCCGCAGTGCTGCGCCCGTGCGCTGCAGCAGGGGCTTGCCCTGTGCGGCGGGCCGCTGCTGGTGTCACTGTTCCCATTTCTCATCGTTTCCGCTCTGCTCATGCGCTGTGGGGCAGGGCAGGTACTGGGGTTTGTGTTCCGTCCGGTGGCACGGCTCATCGGGGTGCGCAGCCCGGCGGCCGGTGGGGTGCTGCTCATTGGGTTCCTGGGTGGGTTTGCCCCGGCGGCGGCTGCGGTGGCCGAAGCCGTGCGCAGCCGGGAGCTGACCCCGCAGGAGGCGTCGGCCCTTCTCCCGGCCTGCATCTGCTCCGGGCCGTCCTTCGTGATCCTCACGGCAGGGGAGCAGCTGCTGGGCAGCCGGGTGCTGGGCATCCGCCTGTTTGCTGCACAGGTGCTGGCCGGGTATCTTGCCGCCGCTCTGCTGAACCGTCTGCATCCGGCACCCGCTGCCCCGGTACGCTCTGCGCAGTCCACCCAGACTGCGCCGCCCCGGTTGGACGAAGTAATCGCACAGGCGGCTGTGCAGTACCTGAAATTGTGCGGCTTCGTGTTGTATTTCCGGATGCTGGCAGCCGGGTGCGGGCAGTTTCTGCCCGCCGCGTGGGCACCCTTCCCGGCCATGCTGCTGGAGGTGTGCTCCGGCTGCGATTATGCGGCCCGCACCGGCCTGTGGGCCAGTAGTCTGTGCTGCGCCGCCCTCAGCGTACAGGGGGCATCGGTGCTGCTGCAGGTACGCACCCTCTGCCCCGGAGAAGTGTCCTTCCGTCCGCTGCTGGCAGGTCGGTTTCTGCACCTGCCGCTGTCGCTGGCATTGTTCTGCCTGACATGGCCGGAACAGGCCGTGGAGACCTTTGGCAACCTGTGCGAACGAGTGATCCCCATGCAGCGGGTGCCGCCGGACTGTGCGCTGCTGGCCTTTGCCGTGTGCTGCATGGCGGCCTGTGAGCTGAACAAAGGTCTGCTCCAGCGGGAAAAATGGAGAAATAAGCGCACTTTTCCGCGCAGAAGTGCCTTATAAAAACGATGCAAAAAGACCCGGAAAAGCTAGGCTACAAGCCACTTTTCCGGGTCTTTCACGTTGGAGCTACTGACCTGATTCGAACAGGCGACCTGCTCATTACGAGGGTGCAGTTAATATGCAAATTTTTAACGTAAACATGTTATTTCGCTAACTGTTTGCGCCACTTCTGCGCCATCGACACCTAAAAATCAGGAAATCAGCACGTCTTTTTCAGGTAGGAATCCAGCCGGTTGATTTTCTTTTTCTTGAACTTTTTATCCAGAGACGTATAGATGCCGAGGGTGACACTGATGTCCTTGTGGCCCATCTGATCGCGGGCGGTCATGACGTCCACACCGGCAAAGTACATCAGGGTGCAGAAGGTGTGGCGCAGCTGGTGCGGGGTGAAGGTGTCGATAACCATCGGCACACCGGCGGGGTCGTGCTTGTTTACGGCCCCCTGATGCCCGTACTTGATGTTCAGGTCACACATATAGCTTTGCCACAGCCGCTTCCAGCCCTGCTCGGTCATGCGCTTGCCTTTGTCGTTGTGCAGCACATACAGGCAGCCGTCCTGCTGCGTCCGGAGATAGTCCACCAGCACCTTCGGGATGTTGACCACACGGACACCGGCGGCGGTCTTGGGGGCCTTGCTGCGCTTGGCACGGAAGTCATAGCCACTGTTTACCGTGATCGTTGCGTCCTGCAGGTCTACGTCTGCCCAGGTCAGGGCTGTGGCCTCACTGCGGCGCAGGCCGGAGTAAAGCATCAGCATGGCGGCGCGCTGGGCCTTGTGGGGTGTCTCACGGATCCAGCGCTGCTGTTCCTCGGTGATGGGCTCGCGGACTTCCGGCGGTGTGCCTGCCGGGCAGGTGGTCTTAGGGATGGGGTTGTACTGTACCACCTCCGGGATCGCAAGGTCGTAGACGGCCTTTGCACTGCTGCGCAGGTTGGACAGCGTATAGTGGGACAGCGGGGGCTGGCCATCGTGCCAGTCGGCCAGGGCATTGAGCACCTGTTGGAAGTCGGCACTGCGCAGGGATGCAGCAGGCCGGTTCAGCAATGGGCCCCAGTGATTTTTGTTGTCCTCGTAGCGGTCAAGGCTCTTCTGGCCGATGCCCTTTGCCCGCTTGGCCGCAATAAGGTTGTCATACAGGGTGGCAAGGGTGGCGTCCATCTGGGACGGATCTGCGCCCTTGCCGAGGGAGATACGGTAGGCTTCCGCAGCGGCACGGGCCTCGCGGGCCGTCGTGCCGTAGAAGTTCTTATATTTTGGCTTCCCGTCGGCATCCTTGCCGATGTTGACCCGGTAGCGGTAGCGGCCGTCTGTTCCTTTTTTGTTGGCTGCCATTCTGTGCACTTCCCTTCTGCCCTCGGTGTTGGCAGCACCGGGGCGTTTTTGTTTATTCAACCGCCGAGGATTCCTCGGCGGTTCGTCTGATTGAGTTTTTTGATCCGGACGGCGGTATTTGTCCGTTTTTTTATGCTTTGCACACCTCCAGGTATACAGGTTGCGCGTCTGCCTAAAGCATGCTACAATACAGAGGCAGGCGCGACGAGTGGAATTCGTATTTTACTCCTTGTTACAGCCCGGCGGTGCATCGTACCACTGCCGGGCACTCTTTTTTTGACGGGTTGCGCGAAACTCCAAAACAGCTTATACTACAAACGGAGCGGCGGGTGCAGCCCCGTGCTCTGCATGATACCTCCTACTTTTCTTTTGGGCAGATTTGACGGTTGGCAGAGGCCCCCTCGGCTGGGAACAGCTGAGGGGGCTTTTGCTTTTTTACAGCAACCCCTTGAAATCAGGCCGGAACTGTGCTTTATTAGTAGCATACAACAAGGAGGTGGTTCTATGCTTTTGATCGACAAGAAGCTTTTCAAGCAGGGCGCTTCCATGATCGAACCGTTTGATGAAGAACAGGTGACAAACATTGGCTACGACCTGAGAACCGACTGCTTTTTTCTGGACACCAATACGTCCAAGAAAGAAGTGGATCTGGCACCGGGCGATACCGTGTTTGTAAGAACGACAGAGACGCTTGATCTGCCGAATGACATGGCAGCAGCCGTGCAGCTGCGCAACAGCCGCATCCGGCAGGGGCTGAGCCTGACCGCGCCGATCTATCAGCCGGGACACAAATCAAAGGTGTTTTTCCGGGTAACGAATGTCACGAAACAGGTGATCCATCTGGACAGCGAGAAGGGCATCGGTTATCTGGTGTTCATCCAGTTGGAAGAGCCGGTGGAGAAACCGTACAACGGCGCATTCCAGAATGAAGATGCCTTTGTGGGCATGAGCACATACCGCGGCACGCTGGCGGATGATGTGACGGATCTGGAAAAGAAAGTGGACACGGTGAAGAATATTGAGAAGAACGTGTATGGAAATGTGCTTTCCATCATGGGCATCTTTATTGGTATCTTCAGCCTGATCAACGTCAATCTATCGCTGGCAGCGGCAAATGCAGCAATGGCAACGCTGCTGACCTTCAACTTTGCAACGGTGGGTGCCATCGCATTTCTGATCGGCCTGATCAACGCGATCCTGCCGGAAGGAAAGAACCACAAGATGATCTGGTGGGCGTCCGGCATTGCCTTTGCATTGTCGGTTGCAGTACAGTTCGTTTTGAAATAAGAGCTTCAGATAAAGCCCACCGGAAACGCCCGGCGGGCTTTTGTTTTGGCTAAGCGCCGTGCTGCTTGCAGGAGAAATCTGAAAATGATAAAATGAGATCAGGCAAGAGTACGAATTGCATTTACAATAGAAACGGAGCTCCAGCCGACCTGTGTGGTCGCCTTTGCCTGAAGCTCGACGGGCATATAAACTCCGCCGCAGGGCATGATAGCGATGATGGGCTTGCCCATGCGCAGGGCTTCGTCTGCTTCGTACTGCATCCATTTGTGATACAAGTTGTACATACCGCCGATCACGAGAACGACCTGCGCGTTTTTGATCTTTGCGGTGATGGCACGGCCGATCTCGGCATCGGTGGCGCAGGCAGAGGAAAGCTGCAGGGGCTTTTCCTGCGGGGCAGAGTAATTGTAGTAAGAAAAGTAAGGCGCATTGTCCAGCATGGAGACGATGCGGCTGTATTCATCGCCGTATTTCCATGCGTGGCTGATGAAAATGCGATAAGGGTATAAAGCAGGCATTGAAACGTCCTTTCTGATGGGGAGAAGCTTATGAAATTCAGAAAAAAGCCGGTGGTCGTAGATGCATACCAAACCGACCGGGAAATGAACATTGAAACACTGGAAGGTGTGATGCATGCGGAACCGGGAGACTGGATCATCACGGGCGTAAACGGAGAACGTTATCCGTGCAAGCCGGATATCTTTGAAAAAACCTATGAGCCGGTGCCGGACTGAGATTTTTCCTTTGGGGAAAGCACTGCGGAATTTGAGGACTTCCACTTGTTGCCCTCAGAAGAAAGCAGATTTTCGATGTTGTGCACGAAGAGCTGCTCGGCGGTTTCGTCGGTGCCGTAGGGGAACGCGCCCATGAGGTAAAGATTTTTCTCGTGCTTGAGCGTTTCGCAGGCGGAACGGTACTCAATCCAGTTTTCGTGATAGCGGCCAAGGCGTTCGGTGCCCTCGATCACGGTGACGATGGCACCCAGAAGCCCGACGATGAAGGCAATGGCGGGACAGCTGACGGTATAATTGGCCAGCAGAGGAATGGCAGCGGCAACGATCAGCTCAAAAAACTGCATCCGCTTATAAGTATTCTGCGCCTGCTGCGCCTTCTGATCGTACCACATGATCTGGTCATCCAGACGGTTTTGGATATAGCTTTCGATGTTGCCGGGCTCGACTTCCCTGGGAAGATACGGCGGCTCTTTTGAATGCCTGAAACCAAACATAAGATCCTTTCAAGTCTCTGACACGTTGTGTCAGGGGCTTTATTTTTTATGCTTCTTTTGCGCCCGGCGGGCTTTTGTTTTGCCCCCTCCGGCTGGAAACGGCTGGAGGGGTCTGTGCGTTTATAAAACAAGGAGCACTATCAATGCTTCTTTCTGTAGCACTTTGAACAAGCCCGGCGGCCAGTCTTCTGAGCTGCCTCGAGGGTGACTGATCTTGCGTACTTCATACCGCTGCAATCAGGGTTGCTGTGATAGCATTTACCATAAGTGGATATGTAAACAGTTTCGACTTCTTCGGATTTTTCTTGTGATTCAATGGATATAGGCGGAAGGGGAGAAAGTGAGAAATTTTCAGGAAGAGCCGCACAAGTTAAGAATAAAGAACAACTTATGATAAATATTGTAAAAAAGGTTAAAATTAGGCTTGCTCGTTTCAAAAAAGTATAGATAACATCGGCAATGAATGAAAAGAGCATCGAAATTAAAACTATGGGGGTTTGAAGAATCAATCCAATGATGCTGCCAATAATTAAGGCGGTAAATGCGATTGGAACAGAAAGCAGCAAAAGTATTAGAATTTCAGAGAATGATAGTGTAGGAAATTTAAATTGAAAATGTAAGAGAAAATAATAAGAATTTATGGCACACGGAATAGCGGCGACAATTCTTGGGATGATTTTGTTTGAAAAATCTGAAAAATCACTGATAAAACTACCGATCAAAGCAGCGACATAGATTGGCTCTAAAAAGAATAGTTCAAATCTGTTCTGAAATAGGTATGATAGAAATATTGCGGGAATTATCCAAAGGCATGCAGCAAAGGCACGAATGTTAGAGGGTGCCTTTTCAATTTTCATACAATCATCTCCATATTCTTCATAAGTGTAGATGATTGAGAAAGACTATTCAAATGACAAATTTACCAAAAAATCAATAGAAAAATTGTTTTGTTGCTTATGCAACGTAAAAAGGCTTCTGTGCAGCAATGCACAGGAGCCTTTTTGTGTTTACTTTACACTGCGTTGGCGGAGCCAGCGGAGGCTGATGCATCGGCCTCCGCTTTTTTCTGAGCCAGGAGCTCCTGACGGTAGGCCTCTACCTCGGCATCGATGTCCAGAGGGTCGGGCTTTTGGGCACTGAGCTCAGCGGCTACGCCGGAGATGTAGCGGAGCACAGCGTCCTGGTCAGCGGAACTGAGCTTCAGGAAGGCCGTGAGGATGGCACACTTTCGGTCGTCCAGGTGATACTCGGCAGCCAGGCGGTCCAAGATGGAATCAGCGGTATCATCCAGCATGGGGCCGTCCCCGGTGCGGAGCCAGGATTCGGAGATCCCGAACTCCCGGCAGATAGACTGGATGGTCTGGTCCGTGGTGCCGTTGGTCCCTTTTTCAATCAGGCTGATGGCGGATTTACTTAACCCGATCTTTTTGCCGAACTGCTCCATGGTAAGGTTGTTTGCCTTGCGGACTTCCTTGATGCGGTCGCAAATTTCAGACATGAGATTTACCTCCTTTCTTTTGGTCTGATTCCATTATAGCATGAAAGTTTAGAAAATCAACGGCAAATGAAATACAATCCTTGACAAAGTTATGAGGATAAACTATAATGACATTGTGAGGTTCACAATCTGAACTTATAGAGACAGATTTTAAACCGTGAACGGATCAAACGGACTACAAAGGAGGTAACAGCATGAGCGAAAAAGAGAAGAAAAGCCGGGAAATGCTGGAGCAGCTGGCAAAGCTGCCCCCTAAGACCCAAGAGCGGATCGGGTACATCATTGAGGGTGCCCTGGTGCTGGCAGAGAGCCGGGACGAGGAACCAGCGGCAAAGCCGGGCCCGGAAAAGAGCGCATGAACCCTCTCAGTCGCCCCGAGGGCGACAGCTCCCCCGAGAGAGGGAGCTTTGGGGGACGGAAGGAGGTGAAGAGGATGGCGGACGAAAAAAGCCCCTGCACTGCCGGGGAATGGCAGTGCAGGGACTACAACGAACTTGGAATTTACAGACACAAGGACGGGAACCGGACACTGGAAGCAGCACAGCTTCTGTGGGCATTTTTGCCGGCATGGATGGCGGCAAGAGATATGGCTGCGGTTGACCGCGCCTACAACAAGCAGCTTTCCGGCGTGATCGCGGAGAACGCAGAAATCATTCTGAAAGCAGCGAAAGAGATGGCCGGATGGGAGATGGAAGCGTGACGACCGGGCAAGAAGGTGAAAGCTCCAGCGGGATAAGACCACGCCGGAACATCAGATGCACCGCAGAGATGCACTGCTGACACTGCGCAAAGTTTGTGCCGCTGCAATGGTCGCAGACGTTGGGCAAAGAAAAGAGCGGCGGACTGCCCGGCTGCAGGATGCAACGGAGTTCGGAAGCCTGCGGAGGTAGTACACCGAGCCGGTCGAACGGACACTGAAGTCTGAAATGAATGGTATAAAGCATGTGAGAGTTCCCCTTTCCTGTGCTGATTGTAACACGGGAAGGGAGACAGAACAAGGAGGTGAAGAAGATGGAAAATAAAAAAGTCCGCATGAAGCGGGCACAGAGAAAAGCGCTTGTGAACTGCGAAGGAAACCGGAGCTTTACTGCAGCATACCGAGATTGCCCGCTGCCAGAAGGGCAGCAAACTGATTTGAGTAGCTTTCCAGAATGCGGTACTCCTGCTTTGAAAGACTGGCGGTACAGCACTGATATGTGCAGGCTTGCTGCAGCGCGAGAAGATCCAGATTTGAAAAGCGAAGGGTCTTGAACCGAAGTTTTGCCGGGAGAGCGCGGGCAGCGTTCTTCATTTCGGAAATCAGATCAGGATCATCTACGGGACCAAACCAGGAAGCCGGGGCAGATTCGAGCGATTGCAGCGCACGGATCAGAAGCGGGATGTCCTGCGGACGGATGTTGAAACCGGGCATAAGAAAATACCTCCTTTCTTTTTGCTGATTGTAGCACAAAGAAGGGAGACAGAACAAGGAGGTGAAGAAGATGGTGGCAGGGTTCATTCTGGAATTTTTGCTGCTGCTGGTGAGCATGGGGCTGATGCTGGCAAGCTGCGTTGAAAAGAGCTGGAACATGGCGATGATCGCTTATGTGCTGTGCGCTCTGGCAGCGGCCATTATTTCAGCTTTATGGTTCGCAGCGCTGACAACTCCTGCTGCATAGCGATCTGGGCGGAGACCTGCGCATGGGTGAGCCGGGTGACAGACGAATCCGAACGGTCGTGCGCAAGTTCGACAAGAGCCTGACCGTAAAGGCTGAGAGCCTCGCGGGAAGGTTCGGTGCAATAGAGGACAGTGCAGGACAGGGCGCTGTTGAGAAGCAGAGAGTTTTCGGCAGAAGGGTCGGCACGGAAGGCCGCAGCGGCAGCCATAAATTTTGCAAAAGCGTCGGACTGGGCGCTGAAGTAAAGTTTGGAGGCTTCCAGCCGATAAGCTGCACGGCTGTTGAAACGCGCTGCGAGCCATGTGATGACCACGTTGAGCAGGGCGGCAAGGCAGGAGACCAGAGCGGTGATCGAAGTGATAGCGGCGATGGTCTGAGAATCAAAGGAAAACAAGCAAAACACATCCTTTCTTTTTGCTGATTGTAGCACAAAGAAGGGAGACAGAACAAGGAGCGTATGAAGATGGAACGATACATGATCCTGATCCGGACGGACGGCACGGGCCGCCTGATCCGGTGCGACGACGGAGACACCTGCAAGCTGGAGACGCTCCAGCAGCTGGTGGGCGGCCTGATCGAGACAGCAGACAGCTGCCTGGAACCAGGCTGGGCCCGGGAGCCGGTGGACAGCATCAAGCTGATCGTGAACGAGGAAGGCCTGCTGCAGGAGCTGCCGGTAAACTGGAAGGCGATGGAGCTGTACCAGTACGGCTATATGAGCGGCATCGTGGGCACGGCAGTGCTGGCGGCTGCACGCGGGGATGAGCTGATCGGCTTCGCAAAGCCGGTGTGCGAGACCATCTGCGCAGAGTGGGGCATCCGACTGGGAGGTGAGGAGGCATGACCGACCGGAACAATGCCCCGGCGGGGCGGTTGGTGCCGACCGGGGAGAAGCCCACCGAGACCGGACGGCCGATGCTGCAGATCGCGGAAGAACAGGAGGAGTGACAAAAGCCATGAAAAGGACAGCCACAAGGGCAAAGGTCTGGGACGCGCGGCAGCTGCCCGCGTACCTGACTCCGGCCGAGTACGCCGCACTGATCGGCGTGTGCCCCAAGACGGTGCAGCGCATGTGCCGGATGGGAATGCTGCCCGCCACCAAGGTGGGCCCCAAGCTCTGGCGCATTGACAAGAACGCCGCGCTGGAGAAAATGAAAAAGCCCGCCGGTGCTGAGAACACCGGTGGGCTCCGAGTGAAAGCGATCTGACAAGGGCCGCTATCACCAGAAGTATAACGCAAACGGAGGTATTTTGCAATGAAAATCAAATCGACGGTATGGCACTGGCTGGCGGCCGGGAGCCTTTGCGCAGGGCTGCTGTGCGGCATGGGGCTGGAGGGAAACGCCCAGGTGGGGGCACCCATCACGGACGGGCAGTTTGTGACGGCCATGGTGCTGGTGCTGGCGGCCGTGCTTTTTATGCGGCTGGGCTTTGCGGCCCAGAAGCAGGAGGAAAAGGCCGGACCCCGGGCGCACCGGCAGCCGGAGAACACCGTGAAAGCCGGAAAGCGGAAGGTGGGGTGAGCAGGATGCGTTACCGTGTGCACATTGAGATGAGCCGGGACGGCTACCCGCTGCGGCTGCAGACGACCTTGCTGGTGGGCGGCAGCAGCCAGGGCGTGGCCAAAGCCAGAGCGCAGGAGCTGGCACGGGAGCAGCACCCGGAGTGCGACGACTTCCGGGTGTACCATGTGGAGGAGCTTGGCAAATGCAAAAAGACACTGTAAAGGACTGGGCGCGGGCCACGCTGCTTTGTGATCAGATCCGCATTGACGCAGATGCAGCCCTTGCAGTGGTGAACGACCTGCCCAGCGGGATGGCCGAAGACGCCGCGAACCTGCTGTGCGAAGCACTGACGGAAGCGAGAGCGCAGGTGCTTGCCTGGGCGAACGACAACGGGGAACCGTGAAGAGAAAAGGAGCAGAACTATGAAGGGTACGATTGAGATCACGGTGAGGACGGTGCCGGGCGGAAAAGTCCTGACCAACGTAAAAGGAAAAGAATGCAGCGAGGAAGATGTCCTGAAGGTAATGACGATGGGATTTTGCGGGATGGCGGCAAGAAGCCTGCGAGATGTGCCGCAGCGGCTGCGCGGACAGTGCTGCAAAGAATTTGGGAAGATGATGGAGGGCACGCTGCTGGATCTGTTGAACGGAGAGGCAAAGGCGATGCAGCGGTTTGAGGGCAAAGAGGCGGACTTTATGACGGAGCTGCTGACGCGGCAGGGAGAGGTACAGGACGAATGACACAGCAGGAGTACGAGCAGAAGCTGGACGCGGCGCTGGAAGAGCTGGACTGGCACGACCCGCGCAGCAGGGAGAGCGACGCACACAAGGTACTGGAGGCTGCCTCGGTGGACAAGAGCCTGAGCCTGGACGAGTGGATGCGGCTGTATGAGAGATACCGGAAGGCGGTGAAGAGACTGTGAAGCAGAAGATGAGCCTGCGGCAGAAGATCGACCTGACGCGGGACGGCACGGCGGAGATGACGCGGTGGTGCATCATCATTGCGCTGCATCAGGGCTTTGGCGTGGGAAGCGAGCGGCTGCGCAAAATCGAAAGACGCACCGAAGAGCTGGGGTACGAGAGCCTGAGCGTGGCCATGACGGCCAACGACAGGGGGATGCCCAGCACGGACAAGAGCCTTGCCATGCGGGAAGGATGGCTGCCGGATGGCGTAGAGCCGGAGTTCCGGGTGCCGATCCTGCGGGCACCGAAAAACCGGAAAGAGCAGCAGCTGCGGATGGCGGGAAACCAGGCGGCGGGCATGGTGTGGACCCTGTACGCCAAAGCCTGCATGGACGTGCTGGGGTACGGCACAAAAAGGCTGACCCGGCTGCGGGAGGAAGCACTGGCAAATTACCGGCAGGTGAACGAGGAAGGGCACGAGTGCCTGGAGTGGGCCATGGAGCGGCTGCGGAAATGCGCGGAGGACGCACTGAAAGAGGACGTTGTCGTGCAGGAGGTGCCGGACGAAGAGCGGGTGAAGCAATCGGACCGGGACTATATGGCACAAAAGGAAGCGTTCTTCCGGCGGAACATGGCGGCAGCCATGGGCCGAAAGCTGGCACCGGCAGGAGCGGCGGTGCTGAGCGAAAAGGGACTGGCCGAGAAATTGCAGCAGCTTGCACGTCTGCAGCAGGATGGCAGCGGCCGACCGGAAGAGCTGAACCGGACATGGATGGGACGGAAGGAGGGGAAAGCATCGTGACACTGACGGAAGCAATGAAGTACCGGGGCCTGACGGTGTGGAAGCTGGCGGAGCGGACGGGCGTGAAAACGCAGACGGCGAAGAAGTGGACGGAGCCCGGCGGGACACGGAAAATCACGGTGGAGCGGCTGCGGCAGATCACGGAGATCCTGGACGGCGGGGCGCTGATCACCGAGGACGGCGTGGAGTTTGAACTGTACGGAGGAAAAGTATGAGCAAGGACAAGAGAAAGATCACGCGCAAGCGGTTTTGCAGGCTGCTGGCAGCAAAAATCGGCTCGCAGGTACCGGAGGTGCGGGACTTTGCTGCATGCTGCGTCGGGTTTGAGCAGTACAAGAACCAGCAGATGCGAGAGATGGACGGCCCGGAAGCCCGGCGGAAAGCGGAGCAGGTATTCGGGCGGCTGTGCTGGAAGGATGCGTGGGAAGAGCTGCGAGAGGTGCGGGACAGATGAAGTACATCTACAGCCTGTACGACGCAAAGACCGGGGAGCTGGCCTACAAAGGCAAGGCGGGACAGCTGGTAGCGGATGGCGTTTTTTCACGGAGCGATGACGTGAGCCGCCTGTGGGCCAAGCAGCACATGAAGGGCATCCGGGCCAGGAAGTGGAAGGTGGAGCGGGAAGAGATCCGACCGGTGGCAAAAAAGATAGCGCCGCCCGGCGGGACGACCCGGAAGGTGTGGGTGTACCGGATGACGGACGCCGACGGCCGGGTGGTGTGCGAAGGCACCGCGGTGGAACTGGTGGAAAAAGGCTTTTTTATCCGGGCAGAGGACGCACCGAATGCCCACCGAGCCGGGCACAATAAGCGCCTGGGCGTGACATGCGTGGAGCGCCGGAAAGAGGAGCGGCCCATCCGGATCCCGAAAGGAGCGGACCGGAAGAAGCGGGAAGGCTTTTCGGAGCGGAAGAACGTGAGTGCGAAAGAGCCGGAAAAGACGGAGATGGACGCGCTGCAGGAAGATGTACATGCGCTGTGCCGCTACAATGCGGCGGCACGGAAATGGGGCCGCAAAGAGCTGAGCTACGGCTACTGGGCGGCGGCCGGGAAACCGGAGGTGCCGGTATGACCGAGTGGTGCTGCAAGCCGGACTGCCCCGGGAGGCACCCGGCGTGCCATGACCAGTGCGAAAAGTACCGGGAGTGGAAGGGCCGGCTGAAAACCGAGAAGGAGTACACCGAAAACGCGATCTACCGGGACAAGGTGAACCGGGGCGACTACGAAAAGGAAGGCTGGATGGCCCACAAGGGACAGCGGAGCAGAAGAAGAAAATGAACAGGAAAAGCCCTCCGGCAATTACGCCGGAGGGCTTTGGCGACGGGACGGGCATAAAGTTTGCCGGGTGCTGCCAGACGCTGGCGGCAGGCGGGAGCCTTTATCAAAGTATATAATATACCTTTTATTTTTATAAGCGTCCGGGCGGGCGCTTGAGGGAGCTTGTATACCCATTATTTCTACGACGGTGGGAACCGAAAAAAAGAAAAGGACAAGGGCGCTGCCCGAAAGAAGAGGTGAGCCATGAAGAGCTGGATCCGGGAGAAAAAGTACGAGTGCGGAGAGTACAGGACCGTGGGCATCTATGCGGTGACGGATCAGGAGCACCGGCAGCGGGGCAGGAAGCAAAAGGAGAGCAGCCGGGGCCAGAAGGCACGCAATAAAAACGCCAGCATGCGCAGATACCAGCGCAAGGTGCTGGCGAACTTTGACAAGGACGGCTTTTATGTGACCGGGACCTACGAGGATGCATACCGGCCGGAGAGCTTTGAGGACTGCGTGCAGGACGTGCGGAACTATGAGCGGCGGGTAAAGGCGGCGGTGATCCGGCGGTTCGGGGAGCAGAGGGCCAGGCGGCTGAAGCTGAGCCTGCACGCAGTGCGGAACGGAGAGAAAGGGAAGCTGCACATGCACGGGTTTGCCGAGTGCAAGGGCCTGACGACGGCCGAGCGACGGGAATTCCGCGCGATGCTGGAAGAGCTGTGGCGGCGGCGGGTGCCGGGCACGGGCGAGTATGAGCCGCTGGGGACCTGCAACGCGGACCGGATCGACATGAAAAAGATCCTGGGCATAGACGGGGATGGCAAAAACGGCACGGTAGGGTACATCTACGGCCACAGTGAGCGCCGGTGCGTGGAGACGCGGAACCTGACGCTGCCGGAAGAGCTGCGGGCGGCCGACACCAAGTGGAGCCGGAGACAGCTGCGGCAGGGGTGCAGCGAGCACGCCGAGGATGCAGCCTGGTGGGAGCAGCGCTTCCCGGGCTGGGAGGTGGTGCAGGTGATGGTCTACGACCCGCAGCAGCTGTACGAGACCGACAGACCACGGCCAGACGGCTGGGAGAGCACCGACCCGCAGGCGTATCTGATCCTGCGGAGGCGGGAGTTTGCGAAAGTTCGCACCTGACAGATAAAAAAATTTAATTATATTTACATATTGCGCGCGAAACGCGGAAAAACGCTGAATTTGCGCGCAAATCAGCGCAAAAGCGCGCGGAAAGGCGGGGCACGGGTGACAAAACAGCAGAAAAAGGACGTGCGGAAGGGACTGCGGCGGTATGGCCGGGCGATGGAAGCGGCCGAAGGCACCCCGGACGAGCTGACGCAGGCCTGGGGCCGGGCGATCGGGCAGGCGCTGGACTACTATGACGAGGCAGACCCGGTGTGCGCGGGGATCCTTGTGCGGCGGTACATGGCCGGAGAAAAAGAGTGGGACGTGGTGGAGGCGCTGCACATCGGGCGGACGACCTACTACCGCAAGGAGCTGGAGGCGTTGAGCACGGTGGGACTTTTTGCCGCACGGGAGGGGTTGGTGTAGCCATGCCCATACAGGAGCATGGGACGGGCTGGGTGCGATGCATCCGGCCTGTTTATGCTGCAACATAGCAAACCGCGTGCTGAAAAGTGCGCGGTTTTTTTATTGCGGACCAGGACGGTAGACTGGGAGCCAAAGCACGGAGGGAGGGCCGGGGATGGCAAAGCGGAGATACTGCAAAAACACCGTGCCCGGGAAGCAGGGCCGGGGCAAAAAGTACCCGGCGGCTGTGCGTGCCGAAGTGGTGATGGCCATGATCGGCTCCAACTCCATCTGCGCAGTGGCGCGCAGGTACGGCGTGCCGGAGAGCACCATCCGCAGCTGGATGGCCGAGGAGGCCGGAAAGCCGGACGGAGTATTTGCAGCAGCGCGGGCCGAGGCGGCGCGGGAGATCGCGGCGCGGGCGGCTGTGGGCGCAAAAGCCCAGGTGAGCTACCTGCAGCAGCGGGTGGCCGAGAACCAGCGGGCGGCCGAGGTGCGGGAAAAGCTGCACCGGCGGCTGGACGAGGACGCCAAAGCGCGGCAGTACGACATCGGGGTGCGGCTCAAGAGCGAGGACGAGACGCTGCAGGACGCCATGGAGACCGGACTTGTGGCATACGGAGCGCCGGGCAGCTACGACCGGCAGCTGAGCGACGAGGACGCCAAAGCGCGGCAGTACGACATCGGGGTGCGGCTCAAGAGCGAGGACGAGACGCTGCAGGACGCCATGGAGACCGGACTTGTGGCATACGGAGCGCCGGGCAGCTACGACCGGCAGCTGAGCGACGAGGAGCGGAAAGAGCTGGAAAAGCAGCTGGAGCGATACGACAGCCGGGTGATGACCGACCGGGACGCGGCGAACATTGCGGCGGTGCTGCTGACGGCAGCGGCCAGCGCAGCACAGCTTGCGCCGAGGGACGAGACCGACAGCAGCCAGAGCGCCCCGGCGGTGCTGGTGGAACCGAAGAGCAGCGAGGCAGAGACCGAGGTGGTACTGGACGGAACGGTTTAAAGGCAGACCCATCGTATGGCGGCCGCAGCCGAGACAGGCGGCCTTTATGGCCCGCAGCGAGGACGAGGCACTGTACGGCGGCGCGGCGGGCGGCGGGAAGAGCGACGCGCTGGTGATCGAGGCGCTGCGGCAGGTGGAGATCCCGCACTACCGGGCACTGATCCTGCGCAAGACCTACCCGCAGCTGAGTGAGCTGATCGACAAGACCATGCGCTATTACAAGCCGGTGTTCCCGAAAGCAAAATACAACAGCTCCAGCCACACATGGACCTTCCCCAGCGGGGCAAAGATCACCTTTGGCTCCATGTTCCGGGCACAGGACAAATACAACTATCAGGGCAAAGCCTTTGATTTTATCGGGGTGGACGAGCTGACCCACTTTACCTGGGAAGAGTACAGCTATGTGATGAGCCGCAACCGCCCCACCGGGCCGGGCACGCAGGTGTACATCCGGGCCACGGCAAACCCCGGCGGCATCGGGCACGGATGGGTGAAGGCGCGGTTCATCACACCGGCACCGCCGGGCACCCGGATGGTGCAGCTGGTGGACGTGAAGAAGCCGGACGGTACCTGCGAAAAGCTGCGGCGCACCCGCATTTTTATCCCCAGCACGGTGTTCGACAACAAAAAGCTGCTGGAAAACGACCCAGGCTACCTGGGCACGCTGGCCAGCCTGCCGGAGGCGGACAGGAATGCGCTGCTGTACGGAGACTGGGACAGCTTTTCCGGCCAGGTGTTCACCGAGTGGCGCAATGACCCGGCACACTACGAGGATCAGCGATGGACGCACGTTATCAAGCCGTTCCGCATCCCGGCGCACTGGAAGATCTGGCGCGGGTACGACTTTGGCTATGCAAAACCGTTCTCGGTGGGATGGTACGCGGCGGACGAGGAAGGACGGCTGTATCGCATCCGGGAACTGTACGGCTGCACCGGCACGCCCAACGAGGGCACGAAGGTGAACCCGGTGGAGCAGGCACGGATGATAAGGGAAGCGGAAGAAAACGACCCGAACCTGAAGGGCAGGCACATCAACGGCGTGGCCGACCCGGCCATTTTTAACGAGAGCCAGGGCGAGAGCATTGCGCAGATGCAGGAAAAGCACCCGAACTACATCTTCTGGACACCGGGCGACCACACGCGGCTGGCGGGCAAGATGCAGTTCCACTACCGGCTGGCCTTTGATGCGGAGGGCCGGCCGATGTTCCAGGTGTTCGACACCTGCAGACACTTCATCCGCACCATCCCGAACCTGGTATATGACGAGAGCAACGTGGAGGACATTGACACCACACAGGAAGACCACATTTACGACGAGTGCCGGTATGTGCTGATGGAAAACCCCATCAGCCCGCGCAAGACCGAGAGCGTGCCGATGCTGAAGGATGACCCGTTGGACATGGACGTGCACAAGAGCCCCACGCGGGTGATGAGAGTGTAAGCCGGAAAGGAGAATGGCATGGCGAAAAAGAACGACCTGGCGCAGCAGCCGAGCGGCGGGATGCTGCAGGACGAAAACCGCATGATGCAGGCGGCACAGCTGGCTGCTATGATGGCGCAGGGGATGCAGCAGACGCGGCAGCCTGAGCCGCGGCGGGAAGCGGAAGCTGCACCGGGCACCGGGAGCGCTGCGGGGCAGCAGATCAGTGCGGGAGAACCGGCGGCAGGCAGGACGGAGAACCCCATGGTGCAGATGCTGCAGAGCCTGACAGGACAGACTGGCGGGCAGACGGGACAGCCGGAAGGAACGTACTTTACGGCAGCGGCGGAACCGGCCATCGGAGAGGATGAGATACGGCGAGCCAATGACCTGCTGCAGAAGTACAAGGCAGGCAAGGCCGCGCTGGACAAGCGGATCGTGGACAACGAGCTGTGGTTCCGCATGGGGCACTGGAAGAACTACAAGAACAAGATGATGGAAGGCAAGCCGAAGCCTTCCAGCGGGTGGCTGTTCAACAGCATTGCCAACAAGCACGCCGATGCCATGGACAATTACCCGGAACCGAACGTGTTGCCGAGGGCGGCAGATGACGAGCAGACGGCAAAGGTGCTCTCAAAGATCCTGCCCACGGTGCTGGAGCAGTGCGACTACGAGACAGCCTACAGCGACACCTGGTGGCGCAAGCTCAAGACCGGCACCGGCGTGAAGGGCGTGTTCTGGGATCCGATGCTGCGAGGGGGCCTGGGCGACATCAGCATCCGGAGCGTGAATGTGCTGATGCTGTACTGGGAGCCGGGCGTGGAGGACATCCAGGACAGCCCGAACCTGTTCAGCCTGAGCCTGGCGAACAACGACCGGTTGGAGGGGCAGTACCCGCAGCTGAAGGGGCATACCGGAAGCAGCCTGGACGTGGCAAAGTACATCCATGACGACAGCGTGGACACCAGCGACAAGAGCGTGGTGGTGGACTGGTACTACAAAAAGGCCCTGCCCGGCGGGCAGACGGTGCTGCACTACTGCAAGTTCTGCAACGGGGTGGTGCTGTATGCCAGTGAGAACGACCCGGCAATGGCAGACAGGGGCTTTTACGACCACGGGAAATACCCCTTTGTGTTCGACCCGCTGTTCCGGGAAGAGGACAGCCCGGCGGGCTTTGGGTACATCGACGTGATGAAGGACACCCAGACCGCCATTGATGAGATGAACCACGCCATGGACGAGAACGTGAAGCTGGCCGCAAAACAGCGGTATGTGCTGAGCGACACGGCAGGCGTGAACGAGGAAGAGCTGGCGGACTTTGGCCGCGACATCGTGCATGTGGTGGGACGGCTGACGGATGACACCTTCCGGCCGCTGCAGGTGAGCGGGCTGCAGGGCAACCTGATCACCTACCGGGATGACCGGGTGAGCGAACTGAAGGAGATCAGTGGCAACCGGGACGTGAGCCAGGGCGGAACCACCAGCGGCCTGACGGCGGCCAGCGCCATTGCGGCCTTGCAGGAAGCGGGCAGCAAACTGAGCCGCGACATGCTGAAGAGCGCATACCGGGCCTTTGCAAAAGAGTGCTACCTGGTGATCGAGCTGATGCGGCAGTTTTACGACGAGCAGCGGGTGTACCGCATCACCGGAGAAAGCGGCGGCACGGAGTATGTGCCTTTTAGCAACGCGGCACTGCAGGCGCAGCCCGGCGGCATGGTGGGCGGTGTGCAGCTGGGCGACCACGAGCCGGTGTTTGACATCACGGTGACGGCGGCAAAGAAGAGCACCTTCAGCCGCCTTAGCCAGAACGAGACGGCGAAAGAGTGCTACCAGCTGGGATTTTTTGCACCGGCGAACGCGGACGCGGCGCTGGCGGCGCTGGACATGATGGACTTTGAAGGCATCGAAAAGGTGCGGGAGCGGGTGAGCCAGAACGGCACGCTGTACCAGCAGCTGCAGCAGATGGCCCAGCAGCTGCAGAAGATGGCGGCGATCATCGACCAGCAGAACGGCACCAACGTGAGTGCGGCGGCCAGCGCGGCCGGGCAGGCGGCGGGTGCTGCGGGCGGCGGGAGCGGTGGCAGCACAGGCGCAAAGACCAGAACCAACAGCTTGGGCGGTGCTGTGGGAGGCAGCGACAACAGCCTTTCCACGCAGGCAGCCCGGCGGGCGATGGACGTGAACAACCCGAACAAGTAAAGGAGAAAGAACATGGAACTGTACGAGACCATTGAGGGCATGACCAGCACCGACTACCGGGAACGCTTCAAAGCGGAGTACCGGCAGACGAAGATCCGGTACGAGAAACTGAAGGACTTTTGCAACCGGATCGAGGCAGCAGCGAGGACCGGCACGGAACCGCCGGAACACCGCTGCCCGCTTGACCTGCTGCAGGAGCAGCAGAAATACATGGGGCTGTACCTGAAAATGATGGAGATCCGGGCAGTGATCGAAGAGGTTGCGCTGAAGGAGGAAAAGGCATGATCGAAGCAAGTGTGATGCGCACGGTATGGAACGACGGCAAGACCGGCTACGAGGTGAAGGCAAAGGGCCATGCGGGCGCGGGAAAGTACGGGCAGGACATTGTGTGCGCAGCGGTGAGCTGCCTGATGCAGACCCTTGCCAACGAGGTGGAGGAGGCTGCGCGGGCAGGCCTTGTGGCGCTGGGCGCTGTGGCACACGGTGAGGGCTGGATGCGCGTGGAGGTGACCCCGACCCATGAGAGCTACGACATGGTGGAAGCATGGGTGGAGCTGGTACAGGACGGACTGGACGCGCTGGCCGAGAGTTACCCGGAGAACGTGGAGCTGGTGGTGAACATGGTGTTTGCGGACGGCAAGGCACCGGACCCGGCACAGCTGCCGGACATGGTGGACGGAAAGATGAACCTGCAGCTGTTTGCAGAAGGCGGCGGAGACGGCGGTGCTGCTGGCGATGGGGCGGAAGCGGCCCCGGCGGTGCAGGCCCCGGAGCTGCGCCCCGCACAGGAGCGGCTGGCAAAGCGCAGCCGACCGGGCAGAGCGGCGAAGGCCGCACCGGCACCGTCCGCCGACGGCGGCGAGGACGCCGGAACTCCCCCAAAGGGGGAGCCGAGTAAAGAGGAAGCACCCGGCGAAGAGAAGCCCGAGACGCGGCAGGGACAGCCCGAGCAGGAGCCAAAGCCGACGGACCCGGCGGAAAAGCGCAAGGCCTTTGGCCAGCTGATGCAGGGCGAGTACGCAGCCGAGTTTGAGGAGGCACTGCAAAGGGCGTCGGAGATGGCCGTGCAGAACGTGCTGGACAACCCGGCGGTGAAGGGGCTGATGGACGCGCTGGGCGAGGCGTATGGCATCGACGTGCAGAGCGCGGACAACCTGGCTGCCCTGACCGAGGCCGTGAAGAACGGCAAGGTGAAGAACGACGAGTACTACGAGACCCTGGCGGCGGAGCGCGGCATCAGCGTGAAGACCGCGCGGGAGCTGGACAAGATGGAAGGTGAGCTGCAGCGGGCCAATGCCGAGAAGCAGCGGGCCGAACAGATGCGGCTGGCGGCAGAGCACCAGCAGCGGGCAGCGGCAGTGCGGGCACAGTGGGAAGCGGAAGCAGCACAGCTGAAGGAAAAGTACCCGGCCTTTGAGCTGGACGAGGTGCTGAACAACCCCAGCGTGGCGGACATGATCCGGCGCGGCATCGGGCTGGAAGCGGCATACCGGGCAGCCTACTTTGACCAGCTGATGACCGAGAGCACAGCCCGCACCGCAAAACAGGTGGAGCAGGGCGTGGCGGCCCGGATCCAGCAGCGGGCACAGCGGCCGGCAGAGAACGGCGCGCACCCCGGCGCTGCCGCAGAGACCAAGGTGGATGTGGCCCACATGACGGCAAAGCAGCGGGCAGAGCTGGCAAAGCGGGCACGGCGGGGAGAGAGAATCGTGCTGTAAGAGATTTCCCACGCAGAGGGCGTGAGAAGATAAAAACCTTGAAGGAGGACAAACAGATGAGCAAAAAGAGACTGGATCTGCAGATGTTTGCGGACGCTTCCGCACAGCTGCAGAACACCACGGCATCCGGCGGCATGACCGCTGAGATGAAGACCTACTACGAGAAGACCCTGCTGGATCTGGCAGAGCCTGCACTGGTGCATGACCAGTTCGGCGATTCGTACCCCATCCCGGCGAACAACGGCAAGATCATCGAGTTCCGCAAGTATGAGGCACTGCCGAAGGCGACCACCCCGCTGACCGAAGGCGTGACCCCGGCGGGCCAGGCGCTGACCGTGAGCACCATCACGGCAGAGGTGCACCAGTACGGCGGCTGGGCTCCCCTGACCGACATGCTGGATCTGACCGCCATCGACAACAACGTGGTGCAGGCCACGAACGTACTGGCAAGCCAGGCGGGCCGCACCATGGACACCATCGTGCGCGACATCCTGGCGGGCGGCACCAACGTGATCTATGCGCCCAAGGTGGCGGACGGCGTGGAGACCGCCGTGACCAGCCGCGCAGGCCTGGACAAGACCGCGCAGCTGACTGTGGATCTGATCGACCAGGCGGTGGCCCTGCTGCAGAGCCAGAACGCAGACCCCATCGGCGACAGCTATGTGGCCATCGTGCACCCGTACACCAGCTACGACATCCGCAAGGACCCGAACTGGATCGAGGCGCACAAGTACGCAGCCCCGGAGGAAATCTTCAACGGCGAGATCGGCAAGATCAACAACGTGCGCTTTGTGGTGTCCAGCGAGGCAAAGATCTGGAAGGGCACCGGCTGCCCCACCGGCCTTGCCGTATTCGGCACCCTGGTGCTGGGTGCCCACGCCTACGCCACCACCGAGCTGGAGGGCGGCGGCCTGCAGCACATCGTGAAGCAGCTGGGCTACGGCGATGACCCGCTGAACCAGCGCGCATCTGTGGGCTGGAAGGCTGTGAAGACCGCAGAACGCCTGAGTGAGCAGTACATGGTGCGCATTGAGAGCTGCAGTGCACGCTACAGCGCAAGCGCACTGGCAAACTAAGGAAACGGAAGGAGAACGGACATGGCAGTGAAGAAACAGAACACCGCGCAGGAGGCTGAGGCCGTACAGGCTGAGCCGACCGAGGAGAAGGACACCGTGGTGATCCGGCTGTTCAAGGACAACCAGCGCTACAAGGCACCGGTATTCGTGGGTGTGAACGGTGTGACCTACCTTGTACAGCGCGGCGTGGACGTGGAAGTGCCGAAAGCGGTGGCCGAGGTGCTGGAGCACAGCGAGGAGATGGACAACGCGGCCATGGCGAAGATCACGGCAGCGGAGAACGCAACGGCGCAGGCGGCACAGCGCGTGTGAGCATGACAGAATGAGAGACCCCGGTACAGCGGCACATGGCTGTGCCGGGGCCTTTTGCTTCAGCGGAAAAATTATTTTTTACAGGGCGTTTGTCGCCGCCTGCGGGCGGCTCCAAACGCATTTTCACGGGATGGGGTCGGGACGAAAAACGACATTAAAATGAGAAAAATGATACTTTCGATTTGGGCTTTGACGGTGAAAAGACAATTCCGGGTGGGCCACAGCCCGGCCGGAATTGCGAATAAAAGAAAATGATTCCGCTGATATGCCCAGAGTGAAACGGAGGGCATTTAAAACCGTGATACAGGAAGGAGAAAGAATATGACGGCAGGACAGGCCATGGAGCAGGCCGACGAGATGCGGCCGAACAATGAATTTTCGGACAGTCTGAAACAGAACTGGCTGCGGCAGTGCGACAGCCGCCTGCGCGGGAGCGTGGTGGAGCGCAGCGAGACGGTGGACTTTGACGACGTGGGCGCGGACACGGCATGGGCCGACGGCCTTGCCTACGACACCAAGCTGCTGGCCCCGGAGGAGTTTGCGCCCCTGTATGTGCATTGGCTGTGTGCGCAGATGGACCTTGCCCTGGGCGAGGTGGCACGGGCGGCCAACGAGATGCAGCTGTACAGCGACTATGTGCAGGAGTTTGCCGCATGGATGCGCAGGCGCTATGCCCCGGCGGGCGGTGTGCAGTGGAGGTACTGAGATGACGGACGGGCGAAACCTGAACATTTTGCAGAGCGGGCGGCAGATGCTGCGGGCCTTTGGCGGGGTGAACGAGACCTACGGGTGCAGCGAGGCGGAGCTGAGCAGCAGCCTGAATTTTTCCGGCCGGGGGTACCCGGCTTTGCAGACGCGGGCGACCCGCAAAAAAGTGCGGGAGGTACAGGACGTGAACGGCATGTACCACCTGAACGGGCTGGTGATCTGCCGGGGGACCACGCTGGAGTACACCCCGGACGCCGACGAGAGCCGGGCTGGGGCGGTGGTGCTGGAAAACGCGCTGACCGACAACGAGAAGGCCATGACCGGCATGGGCACGAAGGTGCTGATCTGGCCGGACAAGAAGGCCTTTGACACGGTGAGCGGGGAACTGACGGACCTTGCGGCGGCGTGGACGCTGAGCGGCGGGACCATGACCGTGACCCCCTGCGACGGCGAGGGCCGGACCTACACGCCGGACGGCGTGGGCACGACCGAGCCGGAGAGCCCGGCAGACGGGCAGCTGTTTTTGAAGGGGGACGCCGAGAGCCCTTACGGCGCGGGCGGCGTGCTGCTGAAGTACAGCGCGAAGAACAAGAAGTGGAGCGAGATCCTGCTGACGAGCCTGCGGCTGCACTGCCCGGGCCTTGGCAGCGTGCTGAAGGAAGGCGACACCGTGACGGTGAGCGGGATGCCGGGCACCGTATGCAGTGCGGCGGCGGCCGGGCTGAACGGCGAGGTGAGCATCAGCACACTGGACGGGGACGACGTGATCACGACGCTGGCCGTGCCGGAGGACAGCACCCGGTACTATGGCAGCTGGACCGTGACGGCCACCGGCACCAGCTGGCGAAGCGCCGACGGCAAGGTGACCGAGAACGAAGCGGCCGCAGCGCCGGTGAAGCTGGAACGGCGGGTGCCGGATCTGGACTTTGTGACCGAGCAGGACAACCGGGTGTGGGGATGCAGCCGGGAGGAAAACAGCATTTATGCCTGTGCCCTGGGCGACCCCACCAACTGGTACAGCTACCGGGGCATTGCGTCGGACAGCTACGCGGTGAGCGTGGGCAGCGACGGCGCGTTTACCGGGGCGGCCAGCTGCCTGGGGTACCTGCTGTTTTTTAAGGAAAACTGCATCCACAAGCTGTACGGCTCGAAGCCAAGCGACTACCAGATGAGCAGTGTGCGGTGCCGGGGCGTGGCGGCAAATGCGGCAAAGAGCCTGTGCGTGATCGCGGAGACACTGTATTATCTGTCGCCGGACGGGGTGATGGCGTGGAGCGGAAGCCTGCCTGCCAAGGTGAGCGGCGCGCTGGACACCGGGAAGCTGACGGCGGTGGACCGGGCCGTGGGCGGGCAGCTGGATGCGCGGTACTACCTGTACCTGCACCGAAAAACGGACACGGGCAGCGGGCGGCTGCTGGTGTACGACACCGAGCGGGGCCTGTGGCAGGAGGAGAGCGCGGCGGGCACCGGGATGGTGAGCACCGGCCAGCAGCTGTACCTGTGGGACGGCAATGCCCTGTGGGCGGCCGACCCGGAGCGGGAAGGGAGCGGCGAGGACGAGACGGGACTGAAATTTGAGGCCGTGACCGGAGACATCGGCCTTGCCGTGCCGGACGACAAGTACATCAGCCGGGTCACGCTGCGCATGGATGCACTGGCCCACACGGTGCTGACCGTGGCGGTGAGCTACGACGGCGGGGACTGGGAGACGGTGAGCAGCTGTGCGGTGACGAGGGACCACCAGCGGGTGAACCTGCCCTTTGTGCCCCGGCGGCACGACACCATGCGGCTGAGATTTGCAGGCACCGGACAGATGGTGCTGCGGAGCATGGCCCTCACCTTTGCGGATGCAGCAGGGGCAAGGGTGAGCGGCGCGGTGCCGAGACGATGAAAGGAGAAGAAAATGGCAAGCATTGCGGGACTGGCGGGCATCGGCCTGCCGAGCTTCAGCGACCAGATGCCGGAGGCGGACGCGCGGGCGCTGAAGAACTACCTGTACCAGCTGAACGAGCAGCTGACCTATGTGCTGACCAACCTTAGCAGCGAGAACATGAGCGAGGATTATCTGAGCGGAAAGGAGAGCTGAAGATGAGCAGACTGAGCAACGCGCGGAGCGAGCTGGAGCGCTTTGAACAGACGAAACCGGCCGACTACCAGAGCAAGTACCAGGGCCAGATCGACAATGTGATGGGCAAGCTGGATGATCTGGGCGGTTACGACTATGACCCGGCGGCCGATACGGCATACCAGCAGTACAAGAGCGAGTACACCCAGAAGGCAAAGCTGGCGAACCAGAACGCGCAGGCCAGTGCCAGCGCACTGACCGGCGGGTACGGCTCCAGCTACGGCACCCAGGCGGGCCAGAAGGCCTATGCGGCGACCATGAGCGACCTGGACAACGTGCTGGACAGCCTGACGAGCCAGAGCCGCAGCGAGTACAACACGAAAAAGAGCGGGCTGCAGCAGGAGCTGAACGGCCTGCAGGAGGCCGAGCAGAATGACTACAACAAGTACCAGAAAGACCTGTCGAACTGGTACAACGACCTGAGCTACAGGCAGAACGAGTACAACAACGCCTATGCACAGCGGCAGCAGAACGTGAGCAGCACCCTGAACGGGCTGTTCAGCGTGCTGGGCATTGCGGCGCAGATCCTGCCGTTCTTCTTTATCTGAATCTGAAAAGGAGGCAAAACATGGGGACCTTTAAGAGACTGAACGACCAGCAGAAACAGCAGGCACAGGCGGAAGCGGCCATGCCGGGGGCGTATGAGAACAACTACGACGCAGGGATCCAGAACGCGCTGGCGGGCATGGACAGTGCCAACAGCGCAGGACTGGGCTTTGACAGCCAGAATAGCACCTACCGGGGCGCCCTGAGCCGCCTGTTTGGCAACGCGGGCGCGGGGGCCAGTGCGGCCGAGCAGGTGGCAAACAGCCTTAGCGGCGGGTACGGAACGGACTGGGCCAAGAGCGCGGCACAGCAGGCGGCGGCCGGGGAGACGGGCCAGACCGCCAACGTGTACGCCCAGGCGCGGGCGGATGCCCTGAGCCAGTGGCAGCAGGAACTTGCAGGCCGGGGCACCCAGCTGGACAACCTGCTGACGCAGGACCAGCTTGCACGCAGCGAGTACGACGGCAGCGTGGCGGATGCGGCGAACTTGCGGAATTACCGGTACGGACGCACCCAGCAGGCCCGGCAGGAGAACAGCGACTTTTTGAGCAACGTGTGGAACGTGGTGAAGAACGTGGGCGCGGCCGCGCTGGAAGGGTACGACGCCTACAAGGGGTACCGGCAGCAGGACTGGGAGAATGCCTTTGCCCTGCGGCAGTACAACGACAACCTGAGCCGCACCGAGCTGAGCGACCAGATGGCGGCTTTGCAGCAGGCGGCAAGCTACAAGGAGGCAGGTTTTGACGATGCGGCAAAGCAGATCCTGAACCAGTACGGGCTGACGGACACGATGCTGGACAGCTGGCAGGGCCTGTCGCAGGTGGACAAGGACAAGCTGGACTATCTGACCACGGCGGCCGGGCTTGCAGGCAGCGGCTACGACACGGCGGCGAACAACTACCTGCAGATGGCGGGGCTGCCCACGGGGAGCGTGGACAGCTACAGCACCATTGCAAACCGGCTGAACCAGGCAGACATTGCCAAGTACGCAAGCCAGCTGGCCATCAGCAACCAGTACAAGACCACCGGCAGCAGCGGCGGAACGGGCCGAAGCACCGGAAGCGGAAACAGCGGACTGAACTACTCCAGCAGCAACGTGACCAGCCTGCTGAAAGAACTGGCGGGAATGGAACCGAGCAACCCGATGTACAGCGTGATCTTGAACGAGCTGAAGCGGGCAGGCGTGGACGTGAACAGCGCACTGGGAACAGGCAGCGGCAGCGGGACGGCGGCCCGGAGCGGGAGCACCGGAAGCAAGCTGGCGGGCGTATTGCAGCGCCCGGCGGTGTTTGGCACGGTGAAGCCGGTGGACGGCACCAATGGAAACAGCTTTGACACAGCACTCACCAAGGCGCAGAGTATGACGAACCAGGGAAAGAGCGCAGGAGAAATTGAGGACTACCTGATCCGGCTGGGGTTCGGCGATGACGTGATCAGCCGGGTGTCCAACGTGATGGGATGGTAAAAAGGAGAAGAAAATGGGCTGGAGCGTAGACGAGGTGCGCAGAAGGCGCGAAGCACTGGAAAAAGAGGATGCAAGCAAAAAGGCCGCTGCGGCAGCAAAGGCCAGCACGAACACAAAGGCGGCCGGCACCGCAAAGAGCGGCGGGAGCACGGGCGTGACGGCGGGTGCTCCGCTGGCAACGGGCTTGAGCACGGTGAAGGCCGGAACGAGCGCAAAGACGACCGGCCCGGCAAAGAGCGGTGGCACGGCAGGCGGCAAAAAGACCACCACCACGGCAACGCCGAGCCTTGGCACGCGGGTGCTGGCACAGATGGACGGCACCCAGACTGCGGCGGCCACGGCCAAGACGGGAAAAAAGCTGCCGACGGTGCAGCGGCAGAACCAGCCGGAGTGGCTGCAGACAGAAAGCGGAACCCCGGCGGCGGTGGTGCGGGGCGCAAATGAGAGCCAGAAGGCCGCACAGCGGCGGCGCAACGGCAGCGAGGGCGTGCTGGCGCAGGGGGCGCAGGCCATCAAGGATCACACGGCGAAGGCGGAGGACGAAGATAAATTCAGCGACTTTACACGGCTGAACCGGTGGATGGATGCAGATCCGAAGCACCGGACGCTGGTGAGCCTGATCCGGATGGGAAAGAGCGGTGTGGAGGATGCTGCTGCACTGGGCAGCAGCACCGGCGACAATGCTGTGAAGGCCCAGAAGCCGTACACCGACGCGGAGCTGATCGCCAAGGGGTACAGCCAGTGGCAGATCGACGAGGCGCGGCAGTACATTGCCGAGTACGACGAACTGCCTGCTGCGGAAAAGGCCGTGCGGCGCTCGGCGGACACATGGAAGGGCATTGGCGGAGCGGTGGCGTCGTTCAGTCCGCAGTTGGGCGAAAATCTCGGAACGGCGATCTGGAATACATGGAGCACGAACGCCAATGAACGTGCGCTGGACAAGAGCCTTGCAGGGGATGAACGGGCAAAGCAGCTGAAGGATATGATCACGGCGGTGGACATGGACTATAAGCCGCAGTACACGGACGAGCAGCTGCGGGCCATGGGGTACAGCCAGAGCGAGATCACCGGCATGCGGCAGAAGGTGGCCGGGACCGTGACGAACGAGAGCGTTGACAGGGACGAGAGCGTGGGCTACCAGCTGTACGATTACGGCAGAAAGCGCACCGAACGCGCGACAGCGGGCATGAACGAGACCGCAAAGACGGCAATGGGAATTGCGACCAGTGCGGCGGAGAACCTTGCGGTGGCGGGCATCAGCCCGGCGCTGGTGCTGCCGGTGCTGAGCGCCCAGGGCGGCGCGGAAGCTATGGGCCAGAGCATTGACAAGGGCGGGAGTGCGGGCAAGACGCTGGTGGGCGGCCTTGCAAAGTTCGGTGCGGGGTGGGCCATCAACAGCGTGGGCGCGGCAGACCTTGCCCGGACCATGGGCAGCGACTACGCCAAGGACACGCTGGCGGGGAAGCTGGCGGACGTGGTGCGCAGCGTGGCAGACAACGGCGTACTGGCGCAGCAGTACCCCACGGTGGCGAATGCCATTTCCGGCGGCATCGACAATGCCATGCAGGCCTTTGTGGAGACCTATGCGGACAAGGCCATTGACGCGGCCCTGGGAGACGAGCAGGCGGCGCAGGAGCTGTTTAACAGAGACACCTTTTTGACGGCACTGGAGAGCGGCCTGACGGGCGGCGCATCCGGCGCGCTGGGCGGTGCCGTGGGCACGCAGCTGGGCAGGATGAGCGCGGCGCTGGAGGCGGAAGGACAGACCGGACAGCGGAATGGACCCTCTCCGTCAGCGCAGGGCGCTGACAGCTCTCCCGAGAGGGAAGCCTTGGGGGGCGAACTCCCTCAGTCGCCTGCGGGCGACAGCTCCCTCAGGGAGGGAGCCTTGGGAACGGCGGCACAAAAGGCAGAGCAGACGGCGGTGAACGATGACCCAGCGGTACATACCCCGGCGCAGAACGCCAGCATTGAGGAATACAAGCAGAGCGTTGACCCCGGCCTTGCGGAATACGTGGACCGGGTGCGAGCGGGCGAAGATCTGGCACCCTACACTGTGACCGAGACCAGCGACCGGATGCGGGACGCCATGCAGCAGCTGACCGGCCTTGACAAGGTGGGCAAGGTGACGATGATGGATGCCAACGCGGTGAAACACATCACCAACCGGCACGCAGGCGGGGACGGCAGCGCCGACGGCACCATGAAGGAGAGCGCGGATGTGGCGCGGGCAGCGTATGTACTGAACCACTTTGACAATGCGTATCTGGCAACGCGAAAAGCGGACGGATATTATACTGGGAGCCGTAAAAAAGCGCCCATTGTGATCTTTGAGAAAAAAATAGACGGCTCCCACATTGTTGTGGAAGCCGTCTGTGATACAAAGAAAAGTAAAAACTTTATTGTATCTGAGTATTTATCTTCAGTAGGAGTGCCGGAAAAAGAAATAGCGAAAGCTCTGCAGCCCTCTATGGATGCCGTTGCCGACCCCAGAGACACGTCCGGAACGTTAAGTGCAGATACTTCCGCCGACACAACTGTATCACAGCAGGCGGGGGATGTCAACGGTCAGCGGGTGGAAAACGCCGGGGAAACGGTGGAAACTCCCGCAGTCTCGCATTCGCTCGACAGCTCCCGCGGTGAGGGAGCCTTTGCACACCAGGCGGAACCGGCAGCCCTGCGGGAGACGGCCGGGCTGGAAGTGCGCAGCGAGGGCGCGCAGAAGAGCAGCGTACAGCGGGAGCTGCTGCGCTGGAAGGTGAGCGAGGGCGCGGCACAGACGCTGAGCCGGAACATGCCGGCCGGCATTGCGGACGAGAGCCGGTATGCGGCGGCGGCATCCAGCCTGTACCGGCTGGGACAGATGGAGGACGTGACCACCTTTGACAAGGCTATGGAGCTGGCGAAGGGTATGAACGGCCTTGCGGTGAACACGGACTATGTGCTGGCACAGCCCGGCGGCGCGGCGGCGCTGAAGATCGCGTGGCTGCAGGGTAAGGGCGAAGCGGAAGCCGGGGCCGTGCAGACCGGGACACCGGGCGGTGCGCTGAGCGAAAAGAGCGTGAGCGGCAGCGGACGGGTGCTGTACAAAGGCACCATGCGCACGGCAGACGAGGTGGCCACGGAGCTGATCGAGCTGAATGCACGGGGCACCGACACCGATGCGGTGCTGAAGGCGGTGCTGGAAGGCGACGAGCGGGTGAAGGCCTATGTGGACACGGCTGCCGGACAGATCTTTTTTGCAGACAGCGCGGGAGACGTGTTCGGCACCGTGCTGCACGAGGACTGGCACTGGTATAACGCGCTGGACACCGAGGGCGCAAAGGCGGTGCAGCAGCATGTGCTGGAATACCTTGCGAAGAGCGAGGGCTTTGAGAACATCGACGAGCTGATCCGGAATAAACTTTCCGACTACGCACAGCAGGGCCTGACCTACGGCGAAGCGGCCGAGGAAATGGTGGCCGATGCGTGGCGCGGCATCTTTGACAGCGAGGAGAGCTTCAAGCGCTGGGTGGAGTTCCAGCGCGGGCAGGCGGAGAAGAACGCAGGCCAGGCGGGGACCATCCGCAAGGTGATGAATGCGGTGAAGGACCTTTTGAGCGACATCGTGAGCCGGGCTAAGGAAGTGCTGGCGAAGGACCCGGAGAACCGGGCGGCCCTGAAAGCGCAGCGGTTGGCGGAAGCCGAGAAGCGGGCGCTGCAGGACGAATATTTTGCTCACGCGGAAAAGGCCATGGACAACCTGCGGGCGGCAAAAGAAAACGCCGCAGCCCTCAAGAGTGAGGGTGCGGCGCAGGGGGTGCGGTTCCAGCTGCACGAGGGAAAAGATTCTCTGGTGGAGCAGATGAACGGCCATCTGGACGAATTGGAAGAAATGAAACCGGTGGCGACAATCGAAGGAACAGAGGTGTCTTTCGGAAAAACGCGAAACGAAAACATTTCCAATGTTGAAGAATTCTTTGATTCTATAGGAAACAAAGTGATTCGTGAAAACTTCGGAACGGTGGAGTTGACAAAGAGCGGTGCACGTGCAACGGTGCAGCATGGGAACAGCAAAGCAAAACAGGTTGCGGTTGCTGCAGTCCCCGAAGTAATTCAAAAAGGAAAGCAAATCGGGTATGAGCAAAACTGGCAGGGACGAGGGTATGATACTTATGTCTTTGCAGCGCCCGTCGAAATTGACGGAACAAAGCTGTATGAAGGCGTGATTGTAAGAGAATACACCCGGCAGAATGGCATGAAGAATTTCTATGTTCATGAGGTATGCTGGACAGATGGAAGCTATGTGACGTTTGACACTGAGGGAAATATGACAAAAAAAGAAGATACTCCCACACAGCTCCCGAAAGCTGTGCGGAGCACCCTTGCGGATGCTCAGGAAGTATCTTCTGACACTACTATAGCACAAACCTCTGCCAAAAGCAAGGAAAACAATGCAGCTGTGCAGAAAAATGTGCGCTATCAGCTGGCGGAGCAGGATGAGCTGGCAAAGCTGCGCACCGAACAGCAGCAGCTGACCAAGCAGCGCAGTGCCCTGAAGGAAGAACGCAGTGCATGGCTGAACAGTGCCGAAGTGCAGCGGATCGAGGCAAAGAAAAAGGCGCTGGGCGTTTTTTCCGCAGAGGGCAAGGCCTACCGGGACAGCGCAGAATACCAGGACTACCTTGCAAAGCGCAAGGAGTACAACAGCCGCCTGGCCGCGCTGGAAGAGCGGGACAGCGCCCTGACGGAGCAGATGAAAGCAGCCAATGAGCGTCTGCAGCAGCGGAAGGACGCCCAGGCCAAGGATGCACAGAACGCCTACAATGCCAGAGCCAAAGCGTACGGCGGCAATGCGGAGTACCGGCGGATGTTGGCGAAGGAGCAGTTCGGCGTGACGGAAGAATTCCGGCGGGCAGGGTACATTCTGCCGGACGGCCAGATGCTGGACTTTGCCCAGAATGACCGTAGCCGGGACACCGACCACCGGGAAATTCTGGAGGTGTTCGGCCCGGCGGAAGTGAAGAACGGCACGGAAGCTCTGAATGAGTTTTTGCTGGACGGCAATGTGCGTGTGATGGCCGAGGCACCGGGCGTGGACATTTCGGCGGACACGGCCCCCACGGCGCAGCAGCTGGAACAGATCCGGAAAATGGCCGAGCAGCTGAGCGGCGAGCGCGGGCAGTTCACGCTGGACATCTCCACAGCAGACGGCAGGGTTGCCGCCAGCAAGGAATACAGCGGGCGTGTGGATGCGGACAAGGTGGTGCGGGAAATCCGGGACTATTACAGGACCGGGGAGCTGGCACAGGAAAGCGAGTTGGCAAGATTCCGCTACCAGCTGGCAGAACAGGCGAGCCGGGACGCGAAGCGGAACGAGCAGCAGCAGGCCAGCCGGGTGATCGCCGAGAAGGCGGCGGCGCTGGACACACTAAGCCAGTTCTTTGGGCTGACGCGGGGCGTGACGGTAAGCCGGAGCGCGGTGGAGGAACTGGCCGGGCGCTGGCTGAAGGCAAACGGCAGCAAGACCGACCGGGCGAAGCTGGCAGAAGAGACCGAAGTGCTGGTGAATTACCTGAAGGCGGACGGCGCGGACATGGAGAAGGCCGAGGCGCTGGCGGAGACGCTGGCGGGGGAGATCCAGGACGGGGCAATGTACCGCAACAGCGAGCTGTGGGACGAGTACCCGGAACTGCACAAGCTGGAGTACACCGTGAACAGGAACGGGCAGGCAAAGGCCGAGCTTGTGAAGCGGTACGGCAGCTGGAGCGAGGCGGTGGCCGAGGCACGGCGCCACGGCGTGGCCCTGCGGCAGGCCGAAGGCGTGCGGGACGGCAACCCGGCGGAGCAGTATGAGAGCCTTGTGAATGATGACCGCGCCGTGGGCGGCGTGACCGATGGAGCCAAGGCGCTATGGAAGCAGGCCGCAGAGCAGGCCGGTGTGGCGGGCAGTCAGAGCTTCGAGAGCACCGAGTGGCTGGACGTGCTGATGAACCTGCACGATGCCATCAAGCCGAAGACCATGAGCCGCTTTGCGGACAAGGCCGAGTATGAGGATGCCCGCGTGGAGCTGGCGGGCAGGATCATCGGGGATATCATGCAGCTGCCGCAGCTGACGGACGCACAGGCCATTTTTGAGGGCATCCAGCGGCACAACCTGGAAGCGGCGAAGGCGGCTGCCGGAGACGCGGCGCGGGCGGCCGAGGTGGAAAAGAGCCTGCGGGGCGTGCAGGAGGTGCAGAGCCGGGAATTCAACCGGCGGCTGGCCGAGAACCAGCGCACAGCGGGCCGGAACGCCGAGGTGCAGCAGGTGAGCGAGCTGCAGAAGCGGAACGCGAAAGCGGAAAAGCAGCTGGACGCGAACCTGGAACTGCTGGGCGTGGACGTGAGCAACGTGGGCGACCTGAACGAGAAGCTGACCGTGCTGCGGGAGACCTACGAGCGGGAATGGAAAGCCGAGCGCAAGCGGATGCGGACCGAACTGCAGCAGATGCGGGACGAGGCAAGGCTGGAGGTGCGGCAGCTGCGGGGCGAGAACGCCGACCTTGCCCGGCAGGTGCGGGACGAGCAGCGGCGTGCGGACAAGGCCGAGTACAGCCTGATCGTGCAGGAAAACGAGATCATGGAATGGGAGAAAGAAAACCAGCGGAAGGCCGAGGCCTGGCAGCAGAAGCAGGCGCAGCGGAACGCACTGGCCGCCGAGGTGGCACGCCAGCAGCGGGATGAGGAAATCGCCATTGCGAAGCGGGTGGCCGAGAAGCGGGTGCAGAAAGCGCGGGACGGCCGGAAGATGGACGAGCTGAAGCGGGGCATCCGGCAGGATGCGGCGGCGCTGAACCAGATGGTGCTGCGGCCGAGCAAGGGCAAGTATGTGAGCAAGCGGCTGATCGAGCAGGCGGCGGAGGTGGCAAAGATCGCCGACATGACCGTGCTGAACGACAAGGCCGTGGCCCAGCTGACGCGGCTGCAGAACAGCATCCAGGCGAGCATGGGCAGCAAGGGCAGCCCCACGGCCATGACCACCGAGTGGGAGCAGACCGGGGTGCCGAAGCTGATCACGGCGCTGCAGACCGACCTGACGGCGTGGAAGGATGCAAAGCTGGCCGACTTACAGGCAAAGCTGGCCGAGGCTGAGGAGCTGCCCTACAGCGAGAAGGCACTGGCCTTGCAGGAGCGGCTGCGCAAGCGGATCCGGGAGACCGAGAGCCGCACCTACCTGCCCATGACGGTGGACCAGATGCGGATGCTGAAGGCCATCACCAGCGCGACGCTGCATGTGATCCGGAACGAGAACAAGACCGTGAGCCTTGCGAAGGCTGAAGAGGTGAGCAAGATCGCGGACGAGGCAGCCGATGAGGTGACACTGAGCAAGGGCAACCACCCCGGCGGGGCGCTGGACGGGCTGCAGAACCTGCTGACCAAGTACAACCTGGACATGCTGGGGGCCGAGCGGGTGCTGCGGATGCTGGGCGGCTACAAGAACGGCGGCCAGATGGAGAAGATCGGGCAGATGCTGAACGACGGCCAGTACCGGCAGACGAAGATCACCATCGAGGGAGAGAAGCTGTTTGCGGACGTGACGGGCGAAAAGCACGCCAAGGAAGCGCAGGCCTTTGCCGGGCCGGGTGCGGACCTTGTGGACGTGGGCCTGAGAGACACGGACCACAACGCGGTGCCGCTGACCCATGCGCAGCTGTGCAGTTTGTACATGCACCTGCAGAACAAGGACAGCCGGGAGCACCTGATGACCGGCGGCATGGTGGTGCCGGATGCGCAGCTGTACAGCAAGGGCGACGTGGAGCAGGCCTACCAGAAGGGACAGCTGGTGCAGCTGGGCATGCTGACCGACGCGGACGGCATGCCGACAGCGGACAGCATCGTGGGCCGGGTGGAAGCGGCCATGACCGACTACGACCGGGCGTGGTGCGCGGACATGAAGGAGTTTTTTGGAAACTACACCACGAATCTGATCAACGAGACGAGCCTGCAGCTGGTGGGCTACAAGCGGGCCACCGTGCAGAACTACTACCCCATTGCGGTGGACAAGGCTGCACTGGCGACCGAGATCGACGGCGTGAAGCTGGACGCGACCATTGAGGGCCGGGGATTTTTGAAGAACCGTGTGAAGAGCAGCAAGCCCATCCTTTTGGAAGAGTGCTCAAGCGTGGTGCAGCGCAGCCTGCGGGACACGGCGGCCTATGCGGGACTGGCCGCGCCCATCCGGGACGTGCAGAAGATCCTGAACGCCGGCGTGGAAACGCGGGACGGCGTGAAGACCCTGAAAAACGGCGTGATCAAGGAGCAGTGGGGCACGAAGGCCGTGGACTACCTGGACGATCTTCTGACCGACCTGCAGACCACCCAGCGGCACCGCTCCAACAGCCTGAGCCGGATGCTGAGCACGCTGCGGGGCAACTACGCGGGGGCGGTGCTGACCATGAACCCGGGCGTGGCCATTGCACAGGCGGCGAGCCTGCCGACGGCGGCGGCCGTGCTGGGCGGGGACACCATGGCGGCGGTAGTGCCCTTTGTGAAAAACCTGTCGCCGAAGCAGAAGGCGGCGCTGGAAGCAGAAATTGCAGAGCACGGAGACGTGCTTTTGCAGTGGCGGCAGCGCGGGACCGGAAAAGGTGAGCTGCAGAGCATCGGCAAGCGGGAGACGCTGGTGCAGAAGGGCATGGACAAGGTGCCCGGATGGCTGACCGGGTGGATCAACGGCATGGACGAGATCACGGTGGCGGCCCTGTGGGAGGGTAGCAAGGCCTATGTGAAGAACCACGCGGCGGAATTCGAGGGAGCGGGCGAGACCGGCAGCCCGGCATACTGGGAGGCCGTGAACCGCACCTACCAGAAGGTGATCGAGCAGACCCAGCCGAACTACACCGTGATGCAGCGGGCAGGCATCCAGCGAGACCCGAACGAGATGGTAAAGACCTTTACGATGTTCACGACCCAGCGCTTCCAGAATGCGGGCATCCTGATCGACGCGGTGGGCGACTGGAAAGCGCAGGCGGCGCGGTACAAGGCGGACGCCAGCGACGCGAACAAGGCAGAGCTGTAGCGGGCGACAAAGCAGCGGGACCGGGCCATCCTGAGCCAGGCGGCGCAGGTGGCGGTGTTTGCCATGATGAAGATCGGCGCGGACTTCCTGCTGCACCGGTGGGACCGGGAGCAGGACGAGAACGGCGACGTGACCCTGAAGAGCATGGTGAGCCGCTTTTTCTCGCTGTCCACCGAGAGCACAATGGGCAACTTCCTGTTTGGCAGCGAGCTGTACAGCCTGATCGACAATGCCATCGAGGGCAAGGATTACGACGTGATCAGTGCCACGAACATCAGCGCGGTAAACGACATGGCGTCGGATGTGGTGAAGTTTACGGCGGAGCTGAAGAAGGACACCAGCGAGATGGACGAGGCGGAGCTGGAAAAGCACCACAAGAAGCTGATGGAGAAGGGCATGGCCCTGATCGAAAACGGCTTTGAGATCGTGGGGGTGCCCTACGGCAACGGCCGGAAGATGGTGGACGCAGTGCGCGGGTACTGGGACGATGCGCAGAACGTGGCGCAGGGCGGAAAATTTAGCTTCAACAGCCTGCCGGAGAGCGCGACCGGGCAGTATGACCGGCTGTACAATGCCTATGCCAGCGGCGACGCGGACGAGGCACAGGCGGCGGTGGAGAAACTGGTGGCCATGGGCAAGGAGGGCGAGATCTACAAGCAGCTGAAGACCCGGCTGAAGAAGTACGACGCCGACACCCGGGCGGCGGCAAAGGCACAGATGGAAGGGAACGAAGCCGAGCGGTACCGGCTGGAGACGGAGACCATCGAAGCGCTGTACGACGTGCTGGGCATCCGGAAGAATGTGAAGGAGGACGCGCCGAAGCGGGAAGCCGTGATCGACTGCGTGACCGGGGCCGTGAATGCACTGGAGACCGAGATGCTGAAGGGCGACGCGGGCGACATGTACGCGGACCTGGGCGAGGCGGTGGACAGCCGGAAGGCGCAGGACGTGCAGGCCGAGTACGACCGGCTGATGAAGGCCGGACGGACGCCGAGCAGCGTGAAGAGCAAGCTGACCGAGCTGGCAAAGCCGGAGTATCTGGCGGGCAGCGATGCGGACAAGCAGCAGCTGGCCGACGTGCTGCTGGCCCTGACCGACACGGACGGAAACGCCCTGTACACGGAAAAGACCTTTGCGCAGTGGGAAAAAGCGGCGGAGAAGGCAACACAGGCGGAACCGGAAGAGGACCCGTATGCACTGCTGCGGTGACGACCAGATGCCAACCAAGTGCCAACCAAGTGGCAGCCATCCGGTGACGCTTTGTCACCAATAGAAAGCACCCCGGCGGGCAAGACCTGCCGGGGTGCTTTTATAAAAGTACACGGTTTTTTGCGGGGCAGCGGGACGGTAGACTGGGAAAAAAACGGAAGGAGGAAAAGACCATGCAGGTAAGGATCGTGGAAAAGCGATTCGGTGGGGTGGAGTTTGCCCCGGAGATGAAGGTGCTGCACCTGGGCGGGCAGAGCAGCGCGAACGTAGAGCGGCTGGAATTTACCCTGCCGGAGAGCTGGCAGGGCAAGAGCGTGACGCTGCACATCCAGCGGCAGGACGGCACCCTGCCTGCCCCCATTTTGCTGGACGAAGCGCACAGCTGTGCGGTGGGCAAGGAGTTTACCGCGTCGAGCTGCGGCAGCTGGATGCTGCTGGCCCTGGGCGAGGACGGATTCCGGGCGCTGACACGGCCGGCAAAATACGACTGCTACGAGACGCTTGCCACCGACGGCGACGCGGAGATCAGCCCGACGCAGTACGAGACCTTTGTGGCGCGGGTGCTGGCGTACTCGAACAGTGCGGCGACCAGCGCGCAGGAAGCGCGGAACAGCGCAGGTGCGGCCGCGAAGGATGCGAAGAGAGCCGAGGCAGCACGGACAGAAACGGTGACGGCGGCCGGACAGGCCGGGGCGGCACAGAAAGCGGCAGAAAGCGGCGCAGCCCGGGCCGAGGCGGCAGCCGATCGGGCGGAGAAAACGGCACCGGCGGACGGGCCGGTGAAGAGCGTGAACGGCCAGGGCGGCGTGGTGACCCTGACGGCGGCGGACGTGGGTGCGCTGGAAGCGGGCAGTGCGGACTATGTGGAGCGCATCGAGCTGAACGGGCAGGTGATGACCCTGACCATGGGCGACGGCAGCACACGGACGCTGCAGACCAAGGACACCACGGCACTGGATGTGATGACCGGCGTGCTGGGCGTGGAACACGGAGGAACCGGAAAGGACACAGCCCTGACGGCGGAGGATGTGGGAGCCTACGGCAAGAATGAGACCTACGCAAAGACGGAGGTGTACAACCAGAAAGAGGCCGACCAAAAGTTCGGCACGCCTGCCACGGCTGACCAGCTAGGCTCCGTAAAAGTTGGCGCTGGCCTCGGCGTGACAAATGACGGCACCCTGAGCGTGACCAGCGTCAACGGCTTTACGG
>OGGQ01000515.1_pt1 | contig 55915 bp, 30 predicted proteins | sample 1571191 | NCBI WGS metagenome assembly OGGQ01 (sample SAMEA2582061, study PRJEB24529) | metagenome | biome: Human gut stool | place: China | collected 2011
ACCTCCTTCGGTGGTACTGTTTCTTACTATTATTATACGCTATTTCTCGTCAAAAATCAACCATTTGTTGTGACAGAGCCTTTATAATTAAAGTTCTAGGAATTTATTATGGTGTAGCATCATGACAGAGTACAAAGAACACAAGAAAACAACCCTAACAGTATTATTATGTGTATCTATTTTACATATAATAATATTATTTATTATTTGTTTTCTTGGATCGAAGATTTCAAGCAATAATTTAAATTCCAAAGAAGATAATATTTATGTAGATTTTGCTGTTGTTCAAGAACAAACGATACCTACAGAACCCCTTGTCCCCCTTTCAAATGAGTCGAATACAGTGGAACAAGAACCTGATCCTGTAGAGCCACTTCCTATTGAGCCAGAGCCTGAACCTGTGAAGATAGAGCCCAAACCCATCGTACCTCCCCAAAAAACAATACATCCCCCAAAGCCCAAAAAAACACCTGCACCTGTGAAACCCAGTTCTTCATCTGTGCCGAAAAAAACGCCCTCCTCCTTGCCAACTGGTCCGAGGACGCCATCTTCAGCAACCGGAGTCAAACCAGCTACCATTCCCTTAGGTCAAACTGCTCCCAAGCGTTCATCTGGGGGGGATGCTATCGTTTTACGTCGAGTGAAACCTTCATATCCATCCCTTTCTCGGCGAAAGGGAGAACAGGGAAGCGTCACCCTAGAAGTTTTAGTTAAAGCCGATGGGTCCGCCGGCACAGTGACCGTCAAAACTTCAAGTGGCTTTTCGCGATTGGACAAGGCTGCAGTAAATGCCGTCCGCCGTTGGCGATTTGAACCTCATAAGATTAATGGACTAGCTACGGATCATCAATACGATATCGTAGTGAACTTTTCACTGGCAGAAAACTGAACACAGGAGCTATAAAATGAATCAGCAATTTAATCTTATTAGCATATGGGCTCATGGTGATATCATCAGCCATGCTGTAGCAGTCATACTTCTCCTTATGTCAATAATTTCTTGGACGATAATGGGAATAAGTTTTTTACGACAAAAAAAGTTTAAGCTTCAGCGGCGTGTTGCAAAAAACTTTTGGCGTAACAACTCATTGGAAGAATCTATCGCATCAATTGCAGATGATTCATCTCCTTGGAAGATACTTGCTCAGGAAGGTATTTATGCAGCCAAAGGTTTTGACGACTACGTTGAAAAAGATTTTCGTGATCCAAATGCAAAAGCAGATTGGATTGTAAGAAGTTTAGCCAATGCCCTTGATAAAATGGCTAACTCTCAAAATAAAGGGCTAACTATGCTTTCCTCTATAGGAGCAACATCACCTTTTGTAGGACTCTTTGGTACCGTATGGGGTATATACCATACCTTGATGGCATTGAGTGGTGGAGGGCAAATGACAATTGATCAGGTTGCTGGCCCCATAGGTGAAGCTCTCGTTATGACAGCATTTGGGCTTTTTGTGGCTATTCCTGCTGTTCTTGGAAATAATGCGATCTCCGGTGGAAATAGTGCACGGTTGGAAGAAATGGGAATGTTTGCTCAAGATATTCAAACATTTCTTGTTACGGGTCAGCGCCCTCTCACTGAAAAATAAATTACTAGGAGCAATATAATGATTTCAAGTAAAAAAGGGCGCTTACTTGCTCCAATGTCTCACCATATCATGCGTGATATAAACATCACTCCATTAGTAGATATTATGCTTGTTCTGCTGATTGTTTTTATTATTACGGCACCAGTTATGCATCAAGCATTTAAATTAAATCTTCCGAAAGAAAATGCAGAAAAGCATGAACTTCAAGATAAAGACATTACTATTGAAATATCGGAATATGGAGTATTTAGTTTAAATGGAGTACCTCTTGATGAAACTGCTCTCTTAACTGAATTAAATAATATTGCCGTATTAGACGGAAAGGATGCAAGAATTCATTTACATGCAGATCAGGCAACTCAATATGCTAATATTACACATGTACTTGCATTGGCACAACAAGCAGGCTTAACGAAAATTTCTTTTGTTACTGTACCTCACAAAGACAACTAAAGGCATACCTTAAAAATGATAAAGAATTTCATTTTTAAGTTCTTTCTTTAACCTTCATGAGGAGTAAAAAGGAGAATGGGTTATGAAAAGAGGCTGGAATAATCTTACAATGCTGTTGCTTCTGGCTGCATTAGCAGCACCAGCAACAGCATTTGCAGAAGAATCTGGCTCTGCTGAGGGGGAAAAACCTCTTGCTGTAATTAATGTTACAGCTCAAAAAAGAACGGAAGCTGAAAATACCGTTCCAATCAGCCTTGATATCGCAACTCCCGATCAGATGAAGGCTGAACATATTACCGATACAGAGAAGCTCCTTACAGCAACTCCAAACGTCATGATGGGGCGAGGCAATTCTGGTTCCGCCTATACGACCTATCTGGGGATCCGTGGAGTCGGTTCATCTGAAATTGAAACTGACCCGTCTGTCGGCGTATTTCTTGATGGGGTTCCTCTTTCTCTCGTTCATAACTATATGAGCAACCTTCTTGATGTTGAGCAAATCGAAGTGATGCGCGGCCCTCAGGGTACCCTGTATGGCCGCAATACCCTCGGTGGAGCAATCAATATCAACTCCAAAAAAGCAGACCCGACTAAATATGAAGGCTACTTTTCTATAGGAGGAGGTAACAAAGAACAATTCAAAACAGAAGTTGTCGGCAACTTTCCTCTTCTCGATGGAAGAGCTGCCTTGCGTGGCGCTTTTGCCTACGATCATGTAGGAAGCGTCTGGGATAACCGAGCAGGCAACAACGAGATAGGGAAACAGGAAAATTACCAAGGTCGGTTGAGCTGGTTCCAGATGCTCGGCGACAACACGACACTCGATTTCAGTGTCGATATCCAAACTCAGGATCGCACAGATGGTGCGGTGATGACTTTGGCTGACTATAAAGATGGTCAGCGTGATTATAATGTTGCCGATCCTTTTGGAGGCTCGCTTGACCAAGGTGGGGCAAAACTCGAAATCAATCATGATTTCGACAGTGGCTATAAGTTTACATCAATAACTGGCTATCGCAGGACTGAACTTGACTATAAAGGAAATTATGGTCCTGTCGGATTTTTTAACAATGCCAATGCGATGTATGACTCTAGCATGGGCTTTACAGGTTATAACTATCGTGATCATGGTTCTTTTGAAGAAGAATTTGACCAAATCTCTCAGGAACTGCGCATTACTTCTCCCGAAGATATGAGCTTTAAATATGTAGTTGGCGCTTACGCAGACTACAGCAAAACTGACAGAACTTATGGCATTACCAATACTTGGCTGTCGGGTTCTGCCTACTATCCGTGGTCGCAAAATGCAAATCATGCCGACCTGGATCTTAAAGGCAATCAAAAATCCTGGTCTGTCGCCGCATTTGGCGATGCTTCATACGACATTAATGACTCATGGCAAGTATTCGGTGGCGCTCGCGTAGGCTATGATAAAAAAACTTATAACTTTAATGCCTCTTCCAATCTTGGTGACTCCTATCTCGACTTCTGGGATACGCCTGCCTATGGCCTTTATATGGTCAGAAAATATGATGATGACTGGGATAAAGTTTATGTCACACCTCGTGCTGGCATAAAGTTCAACATCAATGAAAATAATAACATATATGCAAGTGTAAGTAGAGGATACAAATCTGGCGGATTTACGACCTCCCTCTTTTATGATGACGCCTTCAAATTTGATGAAGAAACGACTCTTAACTATGAAGTGGGCATGAAGAATCTTTTCCTGGACGGTAAGCTTAGCCTGAACACTTCTCTCTTCTACATCGACTGGAGAGATCAGCAGGTTCTCGCGTATGATGCTATGACCATGTCTACAGGGATCATAAATGCCCCCAGAAGTAGGTCATATGGTGTGGAAGTCGACCTCAATGGAAAATTTGATAACGGTATCCGTATCGGTGCAGGGGTCGGATATTCCGATGCGACATATGAAGACTTTGACGATGCACCATTAACCGCAGGTGGTGGTTCCTTTGATGCTTCTGGTAAGCAACAGCAGTATCATTCAAAGGTAACGGCACGGGCCAATCTTGGTTATGATTTCGCGTTGCCGTGGGATAATCTTATTGCTAGCGCAGACGTGACGTTGCGCTATCGGTCAAAGTACTATTTTGATATCGAAAATACTATTGCACAAGGTGGATATAGTACCGTAGACCTCAACTTTGGTTTCGGTAACGACTCCTATGAAGTTAACTTTTGGGTAAGAAACCTTCTGGGTAAGGAAGCTCTGGCATCAGCGGCTTATTATAGCGCAATGAATTCAACTTTCGACCAGAATACCGTAGTCAGTCTTATTGATCCCCGTATGTTTGGCGTGACATTCACAAAAAAATTCTAATCGAATGACATCACTATGGTGTATACCTTTAAAGGCATACACCATAGTGGCAGGAGATAATATGAAATCTTTTGTGGTATTGTCTGTCCTTACTGTTTCTATTTTATCTGGCTGTCATAGTAGTAATGAAAATGAATTACAAGGATATATAGAAGGTGATTTTGTCAGAGTTTCTCTACCTGAGAGTGGCATTATAGAAACATTGACTGTATCCAGAGGAGAAACTGTACAAACAGGAAAAATATTATTTACCTTAGACGCAGGAAGAGAACAAGCTGCTCTAGAAAAGGCGAAATCAGAACTGACAGTTGCTGAAAATGAATTAGAAAACCTTAAAGCATCTGAACGTTCAGAGGAGATTAAAGCTCTGGAAGCTGATGTTCAAGAATTGAAAGCAAAGCTTGCATATACTTCAAAAGATTATCATCGGCAGTATAACCTTAGTAAAACTGGAGCAGTATCCCTCAACGATGTAGATAAACTGCGTTCAGAAAAATTAGCTCTGGAAGCAAAAATTCGAGCAGCGGAAAGCAGACTCAAACTTGCTCGCCTTAGTATTGGACGAGATGAAGAAATTCTTTCAGCGCAACATACTATAAAAGTAAGAGAAGCTTCTGTACGACAAGCGCAGGCAGATCTTGCTCTGCGAACTGCTATCGCACCTGAAAATGCAGTCGTAACAGATATTATATTCCGTCCAGGTGAAACCGTACCTGGGGGCCAAGCTGTAGTAGAATTACTTCCTTCTCAAAATATTAAGGCTCGTTTTTATCTCTCGCCCCAACAAATCAGTCTACTACAAACAAAATCCGGCATCGCGCTCCGATGTGAAGGTTCTGAAAAAGAAATCCCTGCAAAGATCAGCTATATCTCCCCAGAAGCCTCCTATCGTCCACCAGTCCTTTATTCTCGTGATCAGTCAGAAAAACTGGCATTTTTGGTAGAAGCCGTTCCTTTAGAACTTAGTACTCCTCTTCATCCTGGTCAGCCTGTGACGGTGGTGTTCTCCAAATGACAAATGCCATTGCGGTACATGGTCTTACTAAAAAATTCGGTACGACAGTTGTCGTCGACTCTTTAGACCTGAATGTCCCCCAAGGACAAATTATGGGATTTTTAGGACCAAATGGTTCAGGAAAAACGACCACTCTTCGCATGATGTGCGGTCTGCTTACTCCAGACGCAGGCGATGGAACCTGTCTGGGGTTTAATATTCGAACACAAGCAGATCAGATAAAACTTCAAATCGGGTATATGCCGCAGCGCTTTTCGCTTTATGAAGATATGACCCTGGAAGAAAACTTGGCATTTACGGCCAGAATCTATGGATTAGATAATATCCGGCATGAAACTACTGCGGTATTACATAAATTGGGGTTATGGGAACGGCGTAAACAGCTTGCCGGAGCGCTTTCTGGAGGTTGGAAACAACGTTTAGCCTTAGCAAGTTGCGTTATGCATAATCCTAAAGTTCTTCTTCTCGATGAGCCTACAGCCGGGGTCGATCCTAATGCTCGAAGAGAATTCTGGGAAGAAATTCATGCTATCGCAGCAGAAGGTATTACTGTGCTTGTATCAACACATTATATGGATGAAGCGGAACGTTGCCACAGTATTGCCTACATTGCCTATGGGAAATTACTCGCCTGCGGAACAAGTCGCGAACTTGTAGCCCAATTCCCATTAAAAATGTACTCGTTGAGCGTAAAACAGGGGATTGCGCCCTCAGTATTAACCCGTATCGGACAAAGAATTGGAGCTCAACGACATGTCGATGTTGTAATTCCTTTTGGTAATGATCTGCATGTAGGGGGGGCTGACGCAACATTGCTTGAGCAAGCCCTGATGCCATGGCGCAATGATGCCTGTCTCATCTGGACGGAAGCACAAGCCTCACTTGAAGATTTGTTTATTTTGCTCATGAATCGGGCCAAGAAGCAAAAAAATACGGAGACAGGAAATGTTTAGCGGATTTTCCTTCCGTCGTTTTTTCGCGCTACTTATTAAGGAACTCATCCAAATGAAACGTGATAAGGCAACTTTTTCCATGTTGCTGAGCGTTCCTCTGATGGAGCTCCTACTGTTTGGTTATGCGATTAACGCTGATCCCAAGCACTTACCTACAGTTGTTGTAGATGCTGACCAGTCAGTAATGAGCCGCTCCCTGGTCAGTGCTCTAGAAATTTCCGACTACTTCCAGATTATTGATCGGCATGCCTCTGAAGAAACTGCACAACGCGCAATTGCAAACGGATCAGCGCAATTTGTAATTAATATTCCTGTAAACTTTTCAACAAAAGTAGCACGAGGTGAACATCCCCAAGTGCTTGTGGAAGCTGATGCTACAGATCCTTCTGCCACCTCAGCTGCCATTGCGGCCCTCTCCGGTATCGCTCCGACAGCTATCAATGCAGACCTCACCGGCCCCCTTTCCGAACTGAAACAGGGGGAAGCTCCATACGAACTCCTAGTTCACCGCCGCTACAATGAAGAAAATGAATCTGCTTTCAGTGTTGTTCCAGGACTTCTCGGCGTAGTTCTCTCATCAACCATGATCATGATGACTTCAATGGCCATGACCCGGGAGCGGGAACGTGGAACCTTGGAAAGCCTTTTGGTCGCTCCCATTAAGCCGATGGAGATGATGCTTGGAAAAATTTCACCATATATCTTAATAGGATTTGGTCAAATTATCGTTATCATGACTGCGGCTAAAGTCCTTTTCCATGTGCCCATGCTAGGTTCAATGGCTCTATTATTCCTAGTCTGTGTAATCTTTATTTGTTCAAATTTAGCATTGGGATTTGTTTTTTCATCAATTGCCAAAAACCAAATGCAGGCTAATCAGGCATCATCAGGTTTTCTGTTACCGTCTATTATTCTCTCTGGCTTTATGTTTCCATACAGAGGAATGCCTGAATGGGCTCAATGGTTAGGGGAAATTTTACCAGTAACACATTTTCTGCGAATAGTACGCGGTATCCTATTAAAAGGTAATGAATTTCAAGATTTCATTGTAGATTTTGCAGCTCTTATTTTTATATTACTTATTGTTTGTATTCTTTCTATTCGTTGCTATCGTCGCACCTTAGATTAACATAGGAAGAGGAAAGTTATGTTTAAAATTATCTCACAGAAACCATTATCAGTATGGTCATTGATTGCAAGTCTTTATACAACACAATACCTTGGTTTAAGTTTTTTTTCTGTAGCACTTGTTGCAATATTACGTAAACAGGGTGCATCTCTGGAGCAAATCAGTTCTGTATATGTACTTGGTATGATTGGTGCCTGCAAATTTTTATGGTCGCCAATAGTAGACAAATTTCGATTTACTCCCAAAATAGGACATTTTCGTGGCTGGCTCCTACTAATGCAGTCACTATTAGTTGTTTTACTCTGCTTTATTTCCAGCCTAGATGTAGCGACCAACTTTAGCATGGTTTATTTGCTATGCATTTTTATGGCTATCTGTGGCGCGACTCAAGATATTGCCACCGATGGTTTGGTCTGCTCCCTTCTTACGGAAAAAGAGCGAGGAATCGGAAATGGTATCCAAACTGCCGGCGGAATGTTTGGATTCATGATCGGTGCAGGTCTTGTGCTGATGGCCTATCCAAGTGTTGGTTGGCAAGTTGCCGTTCTGATTTTAGCAGCAGGCACTGCTGTCTCTTGGGTTCAGCTTCTTTTCTTCAAAGAACCTGAGTTCCATATTCAGCCATACCAAGGCTGGCAGGCCGTCAGCCGCCTCTTTAGCTTTTGGCGTCAACCGAACATTTTAAAATGGTTGGCAATGCTCTTTCTTTTTCCTATGGGGATCACTATCGCTTATAGCCTCCTGACTCCCGCATTGGTGGACAATCAATGGTCTCTTGAGCGTATCGGTTTCGTTGTAGACGTATTAGGCCCCATTATGGGTATCCTTTCCAGTCTTTTAACTGGATGGATGATTTCGCGCTTTGGGCGAAATAAAATGACGTACTATTGCATTGTTATGCAATTTCTAAGCGTAGTTTCGGTTCTTTTCGTAGCTTGGGGCTATACATCGGAACCAGTAGTCGTCATGGCAGTTTTAGCTCATTTTTTAGGCTATGTCCCTTCCGTTACCATGCTCAGTACGCTCATGATGGATCGAGTTTCTCAAAAAAGTCCTGCAACAGATTATACAGTCCAATTCAGCGCTTACCAGTTTATCGCCATGGGAGTCGGCGGATTAGGAATGACATTGGCCGGCCGGATGGGTTATGAAGGAGCAATTTATATAGCCTTAGGCGGCGTCATTCTTGGTGCAATAACTGCCATAAACTATGTAGCCAAGCAGGATAACTAGCCTGATTAAGGAGAACAGCTATGCTTCATGCCTCTGATTTGGGATGGCCAACGGAATTCATAGATCGATATCGGCATGATGGTTATTGGCGTAATGAAACAATAAATGCTTTTTTGAATAATATTGTAAAAAAATATAATGAACGTACCGCAATAATTGATGGAGGTACTTCACTCAGTTATGCGGACTTAAAACAACTGGTTGAAAAAGTAGCAAAAGGTTTTTCAAAACTTGGCCTTCACTCTGGAGATCATGTAGTCCTACAACTCCCAAATTGTTGGCAATTCGTAGTAGCTCTTTTTGCTTTATCCCGGTTGGGAGTAGCACCTGTTCTTGCCTTACCAGCTCATCGGCAGGTTGAAATTTCAGCTTTTATAAAATCTGTAAATGCCAAAGCATATATTTGTGCAGATGAGGTAAATACATTTGACTATCGTGCTATGGCGCGTGAATTACAGATACAACATAAAGAACTTCGCCATGTTATTGTAAATGGAGACGCAGAAGAGTTTATCAGCTTTGAAGACATGATAACCACAGATAGTTCAGAATTACCAGAAGATCAGGTAACAGCAGATAGTCTATTTTGCTTTTTACTTTCTGGGGGAACAACAAACATTCCAAAGTTGATTGCACGAGTACATTGTGAATACCTTTGCTGTGTTCGATATAATGTCCTCGCCAATAATTTTGATGATACAACTGTATACTTGGTTTCCCTGCCAATGGCACATAATTTTCCTCTCTCTGCTCCTGGAGTATTGGGAACATTCCATTGTGGCGGAACTCTAGTAATAGCCCCAACTCCTGATCCAGATACGTGTTTTGATCTCATTGATGAACATAAGGTTACAAACACAGCCTTGGTCCCGCCAGCAGCAATACTGTGGTGCGATATGGCAGAATTGCTAGAACGCCAAGGAACATTTCCTAGTTTGCGAATTATTCAAGTAGGCGGTTCTCGTGTAGGGGAAGAGCTTGTTCAGCGTATGACTCAAGTATTTGGTTGTCGCTTCCAAAATATTTTTGGCATGTCTGAAGGATTAATCAGTGTAACCCGATCAGGTATGAATGAAGAAATTGTTCAGCATACACAAGGATATCCTGTTTGTCCGGCAGATGAATACCGTATAGTAAATCATCTGGATCAGGAAGTTCCTGATGGAGAGATTGGAGCGTTACAAATTCGTGGACCATACACCATTCATGCATATTTCAATCGTCCAGATGCTAATGCCCTCTCCTTTACAGAAGACGGATTTTTTAGAACTGGCGATTTAGCCCAAAGAAGAGCTGATGGGTACTTAGTGATAGAAGGGAGAGAAAAAGATCAAATCCAAAGAGGTGGCGAAAAAATTATTCCAGAAGAAGTTGAAAATGTACTTGTGACTTTTAAAGGAGTCCGAGATGCTATCCTTGTCGGAATAGATGATAGTGTGCTTGGTGAACGAATTTGTGCGTTTATATTCGTTCATGAAAACAAAGATGTTGATCTGAATGAACGAACACTGAGGCGTTTCCTTCAGGCAGAAGGTATAACAACCTTTAAAATACCGGATCAATTCATATTTCTTACATCTTTCCCAAGTACTGCTGTTGGAAAAAATAATCGTCGGGAACTGAGAGCATTGCTTCTGGAACAATACCGTACAAGTTTAAATAAAACGGAAGGAGAAGAGCATGTCTGACGATCATGCCATGATAACATCTCGTGAAGGATTACTTTCTTGGGTTGCTGCCGCCCTCAAATGTTCACCAGAGCAAATCCATGAAAATGATTCTCTCATCGAACTCGGAATGAGTTCGCTTATGATGATGCGCCTTCCTGTCATGCTGAAAAAAGCTGGCGTCTCCATCAAACTAGCAGATTTGCTCAAGGGAGCAACTTTAGCAAACTGGTTTCAATTAATCGAGGCCAGCAGAAAAAATTCCTGCCAAGAAGAGATACATCAAATTGATGACCAACCTTTTGCGTTGACTGATATGCAACGGGCGTATTGGCTTGGCCGACAGACTGTTTTTCCACTGGGAGGAATTGCAGCTCATGGTTACTTGGAAATTCAATGCACCGATACCGAACTCAACATTCAAAGACTGGAGAAAACACTTAATCAAATAATTGCAGCACATCCCATGTTGCGAATGAGATTGACACCTGACGGACGGCAAGAAATTCTCAAAGAAGTACCGTATTATACTATCGAATATCGCAAAGGACCAAAGGAAACATTGACATGCCGTTCTCAGATGCAGTCGGAGATACTGCCTGTCGAAACATGGCCTTTATTTCGTATCTATCTGACAGGTAGCGATGAATCACCTCAAAAATTTCTTCATATCAGTTTCGATATATTGGTATTTGATGTCGCCTCTGTTGCGTTATGGCTAAGTGAATGGCATTCACTATATAAAGGTATAAAAGTAACGCCCTCCATTCCAAAACGTCATTTTTCGCAATACGTCGCAGAAATAGAAAATAAAAAAGGGAGTAACGCATCTGAAAATGACAAGTTATGGTGGAATACGCACATCGCCACCTTGCCTCGTGCCCCACAACTCCCCCTGGCAAAACATCCCAGAGAAGTAACTCCTCCGACTATTCTTAGAAAAGAGACTGTTATTGAGCCAACTAGTTGGGAACTCCTTAAGAAAAATACCGCAAAAGCAAGGGTAACACCAGCGGCTCTATTTGCAACAGTTCTGGGAGAAACTCTTTCGAGATTTAGTCGCTCCCCAGATATGACACTCAATCTGACCCTCTTTGACCGCTCAGGGGAACGAATGGCATATGATGGTGTGATGGGAGACTTCACATCGATGTTGCCTGTAGCAGTGAGGACAGGTTCGAGCGAATCTCTCCACTCTCTTTGTCAGGCAGTCCATACTGAAATTTGCCAGGCTCTTTCTCATGCCGAAATAAATGGCGCCGAAGTAAGTGCTGAAATCTCCCGTATCCAAGGCTTCTCAAACGAAAACCCATTACCCGTTGTATTAACATGTGCTGCGGGCAGTGAAGGTCTCAGTTATTTGGATGCGGCATCATTATTTGGGCCTGTAGTTTTTGCCCGTAATCAGGCACCTCAGACATGGATTGATGTCCAGGTTGTAGATTACCAAGGAGGACTTTCCCTCGTTTGGGATTATGTTGACAACCTTTTCCCAGAAGGGGTTATCGATAGGCTATTCGCCTTGTTTATTGAATTGCTTCAGGATGCGATATCAGCAGCAAGCTGGCATATTCCACTCAGCTCCCTTCGGCAGCCGCAACTGGCTAGTCACTCTCTTGAGCTACTACCTGGGGCAGCGCAACCTCTTTTTGCTCCATTTCTTGAAAACGTCGCCAAAACACCTGCAGCTCCTGCAGTAATAACTCCGGAACAAACCTTTTCCTATGCTGAACTAGAACACGCTAGCGACGTATTGGCGCATAAATTGTGTGTAGATGGGTTGGTTAAAAAGGGAGATCTCGTTGGGATCGCCCTCATGAGGGGCTGGAAGCAAATCGTCGCTGTTTTGGCTGTGCTCCGTGCCGGTGGAGCATATCTCCCCATCAATGTAGATGATCCCAAAGACCGGATTGAAACGATTCTCTCGGAAGGCCATGCTGCTGTTATCCTGACTGAAGAAAGCGTATTACCCATTCTTCCAAAAGCTATACATATTTGTGTCGATGAAGATTTGTTCAAAACGGAAAAAATTGGAGAAAAGATAGAACTGGAAATTGATTCTAAGGACGTGGCTTACGTTATTTTTACCTCCGGTTCAACCGGTAAGCCCAAAGGTGTAGTGGTTTCCCATCAGGCTGCACTGAATACGATTTTTGATATCAATAGTAGAAATAAAGTTACTTCTGATGACAGACTATTTGGTGTTTCCCAACTTAACTTTGACCTTTCGGTCTACGATATTTTTGGCACCTTGACAGCAGGGGCCGCTTTAATAGTTCCACCGCACACATCCCTTCCAGAACCTGCCACATGGCTAAACTTGATCAAAACAACTAAGGCAACTGTCTGGAATTCCGTTCCAGCTCTGGCACAGTTATTAGTTGAAGAAATTATGTCATCAGGCACTTCTCTTGAAAGCCTGCGCCTCTTCCTTTTAAGTGGAGATTGGCTTCCCGTCGACTTGGCCAAACAAATATTGAATCTTCCACAAAAACCTCGTTTGGTCAGCATGGGAGGAGCAACAGAGGCAGCCATCTGGTCCGTTGAAAAGGTTGTGGAAAACATTTCTCCTATTCAAAAAAATATTCCTTACGGAAAACCCCTATCTGGTCAGATGTTGTATGTTTTGGATTCTCTGATGAGGCCATGCCCCATCTGGGTTCCCGGCGAAATATATATTGCTGGTGTCGGACTTGCAGAAGGTTATCTGCACCAGGAAGACTTAACCCGTAACTCGTTTAAAAAACATCCTGTAACAGGAGAACGCCTCTACAAAACTGGCGACTGGGGACGCTGGTTACCTGATGGAGATATTGAATTCCTTGGCCGTGAAGACGCTCAGGTAAAAATAAACGGAATGCGCATTGAGTTGGGGGAAATTGAGGCTCTCATAGCTAACTGCCCAGGTGTCATACAGGCTGTTGCTGTTGTTACAGGAAATTCTGGTAATAAAAAAATTGTTGCTTTCGTTCTCACTGACGGGAGTTCACAAAAAGATGAACACGAAATCCGCAATACACTTAAACAAAAACTACCGGCTGGCTGGATACCATCTGAAATTTATTTTGAGTCAAGTCTGCCACTAACTTCTAATGGAAAAATTGATCGGCAAAAATTGGTTACCAAGGCCAAAGACACAATTCAAATATATCAAAAAACTAAAAAAGTATTTCTAGAGTCTGAATCACAACAGAAAATTGCTGATATATGGGGAGATATACTCAATACTTACCCCGGTGTTGACGTTTCTTTCTTTGATGCTGGCGGAACATCATTTCTCGCATTACAGCTTGCGTCCCGCTTAACAAAAGCTCTGGGAAAAACTGTTCCTGTCATTTCACTTTTCCAGTATACAACTATAGCTAGTCAGGCAAAATACCTTATTGATGCAGAACATCCAGAAAGTATTGATATGGAGCGAGGGCTGACTCGTATACAAAAACTCAATACTTTGGCAACTCACGCAAGAAACAGGAGAAAGCCATGACCGATGATTCCCTTAAAATAGCCGTTATTGGTATGGCAGGCCGTTTTCCTGGTGCCGAAAATATCGATCAATTCTGGCATAATCTACAGACAGGTACAACAGGAGGAGTACAGCTTTCCTCTGTAAAAGATGGATTGGTCCATTATGGCTTCCCTCTTCCAGATGCAGACAAATTTGATGCCGATTTTTTCGATATCTCTTCTCGCGAAGCGAAGATGTTGGATCCGCAACATCGTCTATTCTTAGAATACTCTTATGCAGCACTTGAACATGCAGGGATTGCCCCAAAGACCAATTCCGCACTGACAGGGGTCTTTGCCAGTTGTAATTTTAATGGATATGCGCTCCGTCTTGCCCAGCAAATCCGTCATGCCCGTCCTGTGGAATTGGTTGATATGCTCGCGACATGTGATAAGGATTATATCGCCTCCCGTGTTGCTTATAAGCTAAATCTGAAAGGGCCAGCACTAGCGGTACAATGTGCATGCTCTTCCTCACTTGCCAGTATAGCGCTCGCCTGCCAGTCACTCCTTTCCGCACAGTGTGATCTTGCTTTAGCCGGAGGAGTTGGTCTCAAAACGGGTGAATATGAAGGTTATGCATATGAACCTGAGGGGCCCTTATCCATAGATGGTCATATACGCGCCTATAGCGATGATGCCACTGGAGTTAACGAAGGCGAAGGAGTTGGGGTCGTTGTTCTAAAACGACTTGAAGACGCCTTGAAAGATCACGATGTGATATATGCTGTCATCACGGGGTATGCCATAGGCAATGACGGATCTGAAAAAACAGGTTACTATGCGCCGTCTGTATCGGGGCAAAGTTCAGTCATTGCAGACGCTCTAGCAATGTCCGGCATTTCTCCATTGGAAATCGGCTATGTAGAAGGGCATGGCACAGGTACGCCGATTGGTGATCCTATGGAAGTTGCAGCTTTGACTCAAGCTTGGCAATTACCAGATAACGCCCCAAAACAATACTGCTACCTTGGTTCGGTCAAGACATCAATCGGTCACTTAAACGCTGCCGCTGGAGTAGCAGGACTAATAAAAACAGTTCTTTCGCTTTACCATCAAACAATCCCTGAATCACTGGACTTTCATGCTCCAAACCCTCGCCTGTCCTTAGAGAAAACGCCATTTCGTGTGGCCCAGCACAGTGAGGTATGGAATGTAGCTCCAGGAAAAAAACGTATTGCTGCTGTTAATTCCCTTGGAATAGGTGGAAATAATGTACATTTGATTTTAGAAGAAGGCCCACGAATTCAAAAAAAGGAACAAAATACACTTTCTCTTATTACACTCTCTGCAAAAACAAAAACAGCACTGGAAAAACGCTCTAAAGAATTAGCAACATGGCTACGCACACAACCAGAAATTTCACTGGCTGATATTGCTCATACACTTCTTTTAGGGCGTGATATGCACTCTTTCAGAGTAAGTATTGCATGCGAAAATCGAGAGTCCCTATTACAGGCACTTGATTCCCCCGGATTACTTCGTAGGAGTACTAAGCTCACAGATCCAGCTAAATCTGTCCCTGTGGCCTTTTTATTCCCAGGATTTGGTTCTCAACATATAGAAATGGCACTAGACCTCAAAAAGCAATTCCCAATATTTGAAAAAATTTTTAATAATATTTGCAGTATATTCCTTAATGAAGTAAAAATTGATGTTTTTTCTTCTCTCCGTGATCCTGCACAGTTACAAGATACCGTTGTGGGAACTTGTGCACTCTTTTGTGTTGAGTATTCATTAGCAAAATTCTTGCAAGAACTCGGAATATCACCTTCATATGTCATGGGACATTCCGCTGGTGAGTATGTGGCAGCAACATTTGCCGGAATTTTTTCAGAAACTGATGCTGCACGACTAATTGCTGAACGGTCCAGGCTTATTGAGAACTCCCCTAATGGGGGAATGCTTTTCATCCCTCTCTCTGAAAAAGAATTAACCCAACAACTGCCTCAAAGAATTTCTGTCAGTGCCATTGTTACACCCAATGGATGCGTAGTTTCTGGTTCAAAGGAGGATATTGAAAAACTCCAGTTGAACCTAGCTACAAAAAATATTTCTTTTTCCCGAATTGCCGCAGACAAAGCTGGTCATTCTTCCCTTTTGGATGGGGTTATCCCCAGCTTAAGAGAGTACCTCAAAAAAATTGTACTCCATGCGCCTACGATCCCTATTCTTTCAAATGTCACAGGGCGCTGGTTGACAGATTATGAAGCCGTTGATCCTGAATATTGGACAAGACAAATGCGTGCTCCAGTCAGACTTTCAGATGAAATTTCTGAACTCTGCACAACTGGGGACGTTATTTTACTTGAAGTCGGCCCTTCCCGAAAACTGAGCGCAATGTTACGCCGCCACCCTGCTTTTGCTGGGCGCTCTCCCATCATACCAGTAATGCCTGCTGAACAAGGAAAAAATACAGAATCCTACGCACTACTGGAAGCTATTGGGGCTATCTGGCAACAAGGAGGTAGTGCAGACTGGAAAAAAATTGAAACCTTAAATGGTGGCGGTCGTACAGTGGCTCTACCCACATATCCTTTCGAACGCCACAGATTCTGGCTGGATACCATTCGCGAAGAAAAAGAGAACGAATCGGAAGGCCCCCGAGTTTCAGCTCTTTGCTGGCAGGAAATGCTGCTTCCCGACGCTTCGATCTCCCGTGAATCTATCGTAGTACTCGGAGAAAAAACATCCACACTGGTTCAAGAACTTTTACAATGTGGGTGGAATGCTATCTCGGTTCATTCCGTAAAAGAATTAAAGCAAACTAAAATTTCTCCAGATATCTTACTAGATTGTCGTTTTCTAGAACAAAATAAAGACTCGCTGAATGCTGCAGCAGATTCATGCTCACGTGCCATTGAGCTCTGCGCATGGTTATCAGAGTTTGCCGACGCTCAGCCTAGGAGCGTTTATTGGCTTACCCGTGGCGCAACGTCTTTTGGAACGGAACTTCCACGCTTTGACACAAGCATTTTATTGGCTCCTGCTCGTGTATTGCCCTTTGAAGCCAAAAACACTTTTGGCTGTGTAATTGATATTGGAGACAATTCACTCGAAAAAAACAATATTAAAGCTATCGAAAAAGTTATTGGTAATCATATTGCAACACATGTACTGACTTCTCTTATTGCTATTCGCTTTGGAAAAATCTGGCAAGAAGTACCAACAGAACTCTCAGTACCTGCAACTATTGCATCTCCAATAATACTGAAAGATAAATGTAGTTACCTCATATTGGGAGGTAGTGGTGGTATTGGGCAAAAATTTATGGAAGAATTATCAGCAGCTGCGCTATCTCAGCATTGCCATATTACATTAATCCCTATCCAACACCAATCTCATTCTGTAGATTTTTGGGAACGGTGCAATAATGAATGGGTAACGATAGTTCCTTTTTCACTCGACTTTAAAAATTTAGATACTATTAAAGAAATAGTAGATAAAATTAATCTTCAATATGGACCATTAAAAGGTATTATACATGCAAGTGGTGTTACTGGTGGCGGATTGATGCAAGCTATGTCTTATAAAATTCAAGACATGCAAAACTGGTCTGCTAAAGTTATCCCTTTATTATATATTGATAATATACTTCATACTGAAAATTTAGATTTTGTAATTTTGAATACTTCTATTGGTGCTCTCTGTGGCGCAGTGGGCCAGCTAGACAATACAGCAGCCAATATTTTGCTAGATACATGGGCATCCAAAAACCAACATCAAAGCCAAACCCAAATTCGAAGTATTCGATGGGATGTATGGCATCAAGTTGGTATGATTAATAAAATTGCAGAACTGCACGAGCGTCTTTCTGGGGAAACTTTAAAAGGTGGAATTACACCCGACGATGCTGGAAAAGTTTTAAGCCAATGCATCACATGTCCTAGTGAACTCCCAATTGTAAGTAGTCGTAGTTTATTCATCATGTTGGAAGAAGCACGTGCCAAGCGAGGTTTGGCTACAGAGGTGCTGGAATCCGCAGACATAAGGAGCGAAGGGGAAAATTCCCCGCGGCCTATTCTTTCCGTAGCTTGGCGTGGTGCACGGCATACACTGGATAAAATCCTGATTAGCCTCTTTGAAGCTCGCTTGAGTCTAAAGGGAATTGGGATTGATGATGATTACATCGAATTGGGAGGAGATAGTCTTATGGCTATGCCTCTGGCAAAAGAAATACGTGAACTTTTTGATCTCCCAAGCTTTACCGTTGCTCAAATTTTCCGAAACAGAACAGTAGCTAAAATTGCAGACACATTGACCCAGTCTCCAGAAGAAAAATCCCGCCTCTTTGCTCTTGCGGAATTACTCGAAAGCGTAAAACAGATGACACCTGAAGAAGTTTCTAGGTCTTTAGGAGCAACATCATGAGTCTTACTACAGAACAATTAGCTCTTTTTGCCAAATTGGCAAAGGCAAAGGGCTTAAGCAAGGCAAAACATCCCCCCGTAACGGCTGTTGCTCCCCTCGAATTTCCTATGACAGATGTTCAACGTGCATACTGGCTTGGTCGAACAGCAGGAGTTAGACTAAGTGGAGTGGCAAGTCATGGTTATCAGGAGTTTGATTGTGGAATGTTAGATATTGAACGCCTACATTCCTCTTGGGATAAAGTCATTGCAAGACATGACATGCTTCGAGCAACAGTAACACCTGAAGGCTTCTTCAAAGTACAACCAACTGTGCCATCTGTTCCATGGCATGTTGATGATTATCGCTTATTGTCTGAGATAGAAAAAAAACAACGTCTTGAAGAAAAACGAAATTTACTATCTCATAGAATCCCGGATCTGACAAAGTGGCCGATAATTTCTTTAGAAATAAGTATCGTTTCTGAAAATTTTATTCGTATTCATCTAAGTTGTGATGCAGTTATAGCAGATGTATATAGTATTGGCATCTGTTTAAAAGAATTAAGTTTTTACTATCGTCATCCTGACGCTTCTCTGCCCAGCCTCGGTATGACTTTTGGAGATTACGTTACTGAAATAAAAAATAAAGAAAAAACACCCTTTTACCAAAAATGTCTTACGTATTGGCATGATCGACTTGCGACCTTTCCAATGGCTCCCCTTCTACCCACTGTAGAAAAAGAACCAGTAAAACAACACTTCCGGAGATTGCAAGGTAGCCTTACACAAGAAGATTGGGCGTCTTTCAAGACGATATGCTCTCGCTATGCCCTTACTCCATCGGTCGTACTTTATGCAGCTTTTTCTGCTGTACTTGGATACTGGTCAGGTAGGTCAAATTTTTGTCTTAATGTGACCCTATTCAATAGAGAATCAGAAAATCCAGCTATTGCGAACGTCGTTGGTGACTTCACCACTACCATGCTTACGGCTGTACGTACAATGAGGCCGGATGAAGCATTTGTTGATTATGTTCGCTCTCTTGACGATGAGTTTTGGCGTGATTTCGAGCATAGTTCCTATTCAGGGATAAAATTTCTCCAAGATTTATCCGAACATAGAAAGACTCCAATCTTAATGCCTGTTGTTTTTACCAGTGCAATTGGCGCAGGTGATGTTGGAGAGATTCTTAATACAGATAATGGAATATTGGGAAAATCGAGTTACACTATTACTCAAACACCACAAATATGGCTTGACCATCAAGTTATTGAAGAAAACAACAAACTTATATATAATTGGGACATAGTTGATGGTATTTTTAATGAAGAAGTACTCAATGTAATGTTTAAAACATACAGTGAATTTGTTAAAAATATTTCCTCTCCTACTACAAAGTGGGAAACACCTCTTACAATTACATTACCCAAAGAACAAGAGCGTAATCGGAAGGTATCAACTTCAACATCTTTTGATAATGAACATCTTTTGCATCAGGGATTTCTAGATCATGTTTTGACCAACCCTGATCAGGTCGCCATTATTACCCCCCATCAATCACTCACTTTTAGAGAACTTTTTTGTGCCGCCTCTGGGGTAGCTCAACGCTTAAAAAAAGTTCTCTCCAAGGAAAATAAAAATCCCCTTGTTGCCATAGGAATTCCCAAAAGCTGGGAACAAATTGCGGCCGTTTTAGGTGTTATACTGACAGGTTCTGCTTATGTGCCTGTAGATCCCATGTGGCCACATGCAAGGCGTATGGCCGTACTAAACCAGGGGATTCAAGCTGTCATTGCAGAAGGTGAAGCAACCCCTTCAGACTGGAGCAATCTCCCTTTAATAACGGTGGAACCAAGCGACCTTTCAAACTTTTCTGCTTTTGACGCTCCACTCTCTTCACAACATATTTCACTTGATTCTATAGCTTACGTCATTTTTACGTCTGGAACTACAGGAACTCCTAAAGGCGTTGTAATGACTCATCGTGCTGTACAAAATACTATTCATGATATTAACACAAGATTCAATATTTCATCTCAGGATAGTGTCTTTGCATTATCATCACTCTCTTTTGATCTATCTGTTTACGATATTTTTGGAATACTAGGAGTTGGTGGGCATTTAGTACTCCCCAATGCCAATGAAGTTCGCGATCCATCGGCTTGGGTTCAATGCCTCATCAATCATCCCGTAACTATCTGGAATTCTGTTCCTGCCCTTTGGCAAATGTTGATTGAGCATGGGGCCTCGCCAAAGCAAATGCCAAGACTTGCTCTTCTCTCTGGTGACTGGATTCCGGCTCGCCTTCCCAAGCAGTCACATATTTTTTCAAAAGAGACAAAGCTCATTAGCCTGGGAGGTGCAACAGAAGCTGCCATTTGGTCTATTGCCTACGAAATATCTCCTACAGATCCTCCTACCGACTGGAAATCTATTCCCTATGGGCGGGCACTGACACACCAGAGCGTGGAGGTGCTTCATGACGATCTGACGCCATGCCCTGATGATGTAATAGGTGAACTTTTCATTGGAGGACGAGGGTTAGCCCTTGGCTATCTTGGTGATGAAAATCTGACGGCCCAAAAGTTTATCATTCATCCTCGAACTGGCCAACGGCTGTACAAAACGGGAGATCTCGGGCGCTGGCGCAATAATGGCCAAATCGAATTTTTGGGACGTCGTGATACACAAGTAAAAATAGGTGGTTTTCGGATAGAGCTTGGAGATGTCGAATCTGCTCTTTCCACCTTGCCAGAAGTATCTGCTGCCGTAGCAGGAGTCTGCCCTATGCCTGGAGGCGCCCTTGGACTCGTCGGCTATATTGTCCCACTAAACCCACAACGCCCTCCAACAGCAGAAGAATTAAGGACTGCCCTGCGAACGCTTTTACCCGGATATATGGTTCCTCAGCACTATGTGTTGCTTGATTCACTTCCACTATCTGATAATGGGAAAATAGACCGAAAACGCCTACCTCCCCCTAACTTTACAGAACTAAATTCCATCGAACGGGGAACAGAGCTTGAGGAAAACATTCGAGAAGTTATCGCTCGTCACATCGGCACTGCTTCCTTTGGTCTTGATGAAAAATTTTTTGATCTCGGAGTAACATCCCTCTTGATGGTAAAAATACACAGGGAACTCAATGAGATTCTCCCTCAACATATAGCACTCATTCAACTTTTTGAAGCTCCAAGTGTTCGGGCCCTGGCTAAACTTTTTGAAAACAAAAACAACGATGCCATAGACCGAGGACGTCTCCAGGCAGAAAAAAGATTAGCGAGCAGAGCTTCTGTCCGCCAATACCGTAGGGAGAAATAAATGGCCAACTGGAATGAAATACCACTCGACGCTGTTGCTATTATCGGAGCTGCTGGACGTTTTCCTAAAGCGCAATCTCTCGAATCTCTTTGGGATGCGATAAAAGATGGGCGGAATTGTACGGATACCGTAAGCTCTGAGGCTTTAAAAGCTGATGGAGTTCCAGATGCAGAACTCGGCACCGATGAATACATTACAGCCATGGGACGCTTGGATGATGTGTTTTCATTTGATGCCCCTCTATTTGGCCTAACACCTCATGATGCTGAGCTTATGGATCCCCAACAGCGAAAATTCCTCGAATGCAGTTATGAAGCCCTTGAGGATGCAGGCTATGCTACTAACAAAGATTCGCGCCGAATTGGGGTTTACGCATCATCAAGCCATAGTAGCTATCTTCCATCCCGCATTCAAGGAGCTGGAACTCCACGAGTAACAGAATCACTACAGATGGCAATTGGTAATGACCGAGACTACTTGGCAACTCGTGTTTCCCATTTGCTGAATCTGACCGGCCCAAGTCTCACAGTACAAACGGCCTGCTCATCTTCACTTACAGTGGTTCATCTGGCTTGCCAAAGCCTCCTCACAGGTGAATGTGACATGGCACTTGCCGGGGGCGTATCAATTACACTGCCCCAAACAGATGGTTATCGACACAGAGAAGGACTCATTCTCTCTCGTAGTGGAATATGCCGTCCTTTTGATGCTACAGCTGATGGTACAGTTAATGGTAATGGCGTTGGTATCGTTCTTCTTAAAAGACTTGACGAAGCATTACGCGATGGAGATCCCATCCGTGCCGTCATACGGGCAACCGCAGTTAATAACGACGGGTCAGAAAAAGCTGGTTATACAGCTCCATCACTCCGTGGAGAAGTTGATGTCGTAACCGAAGCCTTGGCTATAAGCCAAATTGAACCAGAAAAAATTGGTTTCTTATCCGCACACGGCACAGCAACTGCAATTGGTGATCCCATTGAGATAGAGGCAGTTACACGTGCCTTCAATACAACAAAAACCGGATTCTGCACACTCGGAGCTGTCAAGGCTAATATTGGACACCTGGATGCCGCAGCCGGCATTGCTGGCCTTTTGGTTGCCATGCTCGCATTAGAGCACAAGAAACTTCCACCAATTGCCAATTTTAAGGCACCGAATCCAAGATTACACTTAGAAGAAACACCTTTTGTAATTCAAAAGGAAGTTGTCCCATGGAATGCAGAACATCGTTTTGCCATGGCCAATGCCTTTGGTTTTGGAGGAACCAATGTATCTGTGATACTAGAAGAAGCCTCTCAATATCTGGATCTCACAGAACAAACTAAAGAAGGTCCCTTTATCCTTCCTTTGTCCGCACGTAGTCCCAACGCTCTGCAAAAACTTCTTCAAAATTGGCGTTCGTATCTTGAGTCGTGCGAATCTATCAAAGATGCGTGCTGGACAGCCGCTTGCAGACGTAAGCATTTTACTTATCGGACAATTATTATTGCTCAGGATCGCGAGGAGCTACTTCAAAAATTTGATACTATTTTGGCTGATAACCAGCTTATATCTTCTGTATCCCAAATACCGACTGATATCACAACTCCACATAGGAACCTTATCCAGGAGTATCTTTCTGGTATAGATATTCAATGGGATAAATTCATTATGGGGAAAACAACTCATATTCCATTAACCCCATTAGAATCAAAGAATTATCTCCACGCATTAGCCCTACGGCGTGAATGGCTTCCATCTGAACCGGCATCTACTTCCCAGGCCGCAGCCGCCAGAATGGCCATAGCAGCTCAATATACTCTTGAGCCAGAGCTATTGCCTGAGCGAGAGGGTTTATTGGAAGATCTTTGTTGTGCGGCTGTTGTACGTGCATTTTCATCTTTAGGTTTCACTGACGGTGTGACCTCAGATGAAGCCTTGAATATAATGGGCATTCCTACACACTTTTCACAGCTTATTAAACGGCTTTTAGATTCACTACAGATAAAAGGATTTTTAAAATCCGATGGAGTCCATTATCACCAATTACAATCCATTTCAGATGAACAATTTGCTGTTCTTAAGGAACGCACAAAGTCAGTTTGGAATGTCTGGGGAGCGATGGAGAAAACTTTGCTCTCAACTGTCGAAAAATTACCAGAGTTATTACGTGGATCTTGTGACCTCCGTGAAACACTGATGCCGCAAGGGGATTTAAGTGAAGCAAGACGAGTTTATTCTGAACTCCCTAACTCTATCTACTTTAATAAACTAATCCGTGAGCATGTCCGCGAATGGATAAATTCTATTCCTTCAGGTGAAGCTATCCGTATTTTTGAAATTGGCGGAGGAACCGCCGCAACGACTGAACGCCTTTTAATGCTTCTTCCTCCAGACCGATCAACATATACATTTACAGATGTTTCTCCAGTTTTTCTTCGCCAAGCGGAATCTCGCTTTATTGAATACCCCTTCTTCCAAACTGCTTTGTTCAATATGGAAGAAACACCTGCAAGCCAAGGATTTGAAACCGGTATCTATGACATCGTAATTGCCTCCAATGTACTCCATGCAGCAACTGATCTTTCAAGAGCAGTATATAATGCTACAACACTTTTACGGCCAGGAGGTTTATTAATTCTTTATGAAATCACACGGCCTAACTTTTTAGGAGAAATCACTACTGGACTTTTATTGCCTAACATTACAGACAGGGCAATTCGCGGCATCCAGCCAATGGCCTCAAACGAAGTATGGCAAGACGTTTTGGCTAAGGCCGGTTTTGAACATATACAAATTTTGCCTTCGGAAGAAAGCCCAGCTGCGTCCCTCCCAGACAGACTTATTTCTGCTGTTTTTAAACAGCAGGATATGGAATACAAAGTCAATTTGCTGGGTAATTGCGCATACACAACTATGTGGGAAAGGAAAATATTTCCTAAAATAAAAGTTTTTTCAGGGGAAATATTATTAATAGCTGATGATAATAGCACATTAGCTTTTAAAAAAGCTGCGCAAGAACGGGAAATCAATATTCACCATATCTCAATAGAATCAATTGAAAATGATATAAAAAATTTTAAGTTTAAAAATATAAATTATATTATTATTGATGCTAGAGCATTGCAAGATAATGTAAATCTGCATACACAACATGAACAAGAATGTTTATGCGGCGGATTATTAAAAATTTTACATACATTTGCAGATATAAATTTATCAGCTACAACATTATACTGGTTTTCTCTAACTGTCGGTGCCGCACAAAAAATTATACATCCTCAACAGGCAACTTTCTGGGGGATGAATCATGTCGTAGAAATGGGACATCCCGAATTACACCTCAAACAAATTGATATTTCAGATAAATCAGAGAAAACTATTGGAACATTATTCGATCTTATTCTGTCGGAATCAGGTGAAGAACGCAATGCTGTATCAGGTGAAGAATGGTGGGTTCCGAGACTTGAACGGTGCTCCATTTCAGAACTCCCTAATAGGGATCGACACCCCGACAAAAACGGATGGCAGGTAATCGTCGGAGGGTTTGGCGGCATCGGGCTGGCGTTAGCAGAAAGCCTTACTTCCAAGGGATTTCGTAGAATTGCTCTTTTGGGAAGACACCTTCCAACTCTAGACCAAAAGAAAATAATCAGCAGTTTTGAAAAACAAGGTGTACAAATTAGGCCTATTAAGTGTGACGTGACTGACTATGCCGCCTTGGAAAAGACTTTCATCAAGCTGGAAAATGAATCACCGATCAGAGGAATTTATCACTGCGCGGTTGTAAAGCGTGTGAGCAATGCCGATGAACATGATCCTTGGCCTGCATTTTGGCAAATATTAGCTCCAAAAGTTCTAGGTGCATGGAACCTTCATAACCTATCAGAATCACGACGGATGGCCCTCGACTATATGGTCTTTTTCTCATCTTCCGTGAGCGTTATACCGCCATATAGTCTACCTCACTATGTTGCAGCGAACACCTACTTGGACGCCTTGGCCACTTGGCGGCATTCCAAAGGGTTGCCAGCACTCTCTATCAGCTGGGGAGCGTGGTCTGGAATTGGAACCGTATCTGATCCTGCACAGGCGGAGCATTTACGGAATGGAGGTCTTCATGGATTTTCACCTTCCGAGGGGCTGGCACTCCTTGATGTTGCTCTACAAAAAGATATTCCTCACTTGGCTCTGATGCGAGTAGAATGGGTAAAATTACTCCGGCAATATGGTCACCGCATCCCACTATATTTTGAGCGGTTTTCCGAAAAATTGCGGATAAAAACTGAAAAATCATTATCTCCCAAAATAGAATCAATTTCTTGTGTACCTTCTACGCAAAAAACTATTCTTCATAGTTTAAAAAATTCATCTGATGATTTTACTCGCCAGAAACTACTGGAAGATTGGCTTAAAGAACATTTTGCACGTATTTTAAATATATCTTCAGACAAAATTGAGCGCGCTATAAGTTTATTCGATATAGGAATAGACTCTCTTATGTTCATTGAAATGTCTGGTGAACTTGAAAAAAGTCTAAGAATAAAAATTTCACCAAGCAGTCTTCTCCAAGATTTTACAATTGAAAAGATAACTACAAAGTTATTGTCAGAGCTTCAACTTGATGATCAAAAAAATAATACCTTATCTGAACTATATATTCCTGAACCTACCAAAAAGTATGAGCCTTTTGCTTTAACGGATGTTCAAAAGGCTTACTGGGTAGGGCGTAGACAAGAACTTGCCCTTGGAAATACTGCATGCCAAGGATATGTAGAGTTTGACTGCGAAGAACTGGATATTCAGCGCCTTGAGCAATCATGGAATAGATTAATTAATCGACATGATGCACTTAGAACTATAATTGAAGAAGAAGGGGTTCAGCGTGTACTTGAAACTGTACCCACATTCAAAATTACTGTACATAAACTAGATAATCTATCTATAGACGATCAACAAAAACATCTACAGAGTACACGAGAACGTCTATCCCATAAAGTACATACTCCATCATTATGGCCACTTTTCGATATTGAAGTTTCAATACTGTCAAAATCCATCCGTCGTCTGCATTTACTTATTGACAATATAATTATGGATGGTAGGAGTATTAGTATTCTTCTTGAAGAATGGGCATTACTTTATCATAATCCTGAACAAAATTTAAAAACATTAAACATTTCATTTCGCGATTATGTATCAGCTGTAGAGCGATACCGTAAAACACCTGCTTATCACGAAGCTGAAAAATATTGGGAAAAAGAAATAGAACTTTTACCTCCAGCTCCAGTTCTTCCGTTGATAAAAGCACCGGAGTCGATAAAAAAGCCAAAATTTATTCGTTACGACTATAGGATGGAACCTGAGCTCTGGAAAAAATTGAAAGATAAGTGCAATAAGCATGGTGTAACAGTTTCTTCCATGCTACTAGCAGCCTATGCAGAAGTCTTAGGTATTTGGAGTCAAAGTCCAAAACTTACCATCAACGCCCCGGTATTTACTAGACTCCCTATCCATCCACAAATCAATAACGTCGTAGGAGAATTTACGTCCAGTGTCCTAATCCGGTGCGAAACAAGAGGAACTTCTTCCTTCTTGGATAGGATAAAAAATATTCAACAACTGGTATTCAACGGATTAAAACACTGCCAAATGAGTGGCATCGAAGTCATGAGGCGTAAATTACGAGCAGGTTCTTCTGCTGAGTCTTCTCGTATGCCAATTGTTTTTACCAGTACATTTGGGCTTGCCAAAATGGCAGATACTGGTTTTGCGTCTTCTATTGCAGGTTTTTCTTCGCTAGGGCATGAAGTTTTCAATATTAGCCAAACACCACAGGTTTGGATCGATAATCATGTTCATGACAGGGAAGGAACTTTAAGTATTTATTGGGATACTGTTGAAGAACTTTTCCCTGCTGGCATGTTAAAAAAGATGTTCAACATATATACTCAATCTATTGAACAATTAGCTAACGATAAAAATATATGGAAAAATAAAAATTTAATAACATTTATAGATGAACCTAATAATTCTATAAATACTTCACAGATGGATTCACAACTTTTATACACTGACTTTCTGCGACATGTAAAAGAACAACCTGACGCCATAGCCATCATTGATGAAAAACGTTCTATATCTTATGCAGAACTTTTCAGAAGAGCTGCAGCTATAGCTCAATACATTTCTAATCTGTTACCAGCAGTTTCAGATGAAACACCACTTGTAGCAGTTGCATTACCCAAAGGATGGCAACAGGCTGTAGCCGTACTTGGCACCCTTTTGGCTGGTGCTGCTTATATTCCCATTGATCCTCGCTGGCCATTACTCCGTCGTCAAACTATTCTTGCTACAGCAGCAAGAGTGGTGAGCGTCATCACCGATGCTGATGCAAAAACAGATGATTGGCATGGCATTCCACTCCTCTCCATTGAAGAGGAACAACTTGATATTTCCCCTGAGGCATTCCTGAAAAGGGATCCTGACACACTCGCTTATGTTATTTTCACATCCGGGACGACTGGGACTCCTAAAGGAGTCATGATGAGCCATGCCGGAGCAATGACAACCTTAACGGAAATAAACCGTCGCTTTAAAGTAAGTGCCCAAGATCGTATTTTAGCACTATCTTCGCTTTCATTCGACCTTTCAGTCTATGACCTTTTCGGTATCTGGGCCGCAGGAGGCAGTGTTGTTTTTCTGAAAGACGATGAAATTCGACGTCCTGATATTTGGCGCCATCTTATAGATACCACTGGGGTCACCTTATGGAATTCCGTCCCCATGTTCTGGCAAATGTTGCTTGAATCCGGCGAAACTCCCCTCCGGCAACCAAGATTAGCCCTCCTAAGCGGAGATCGTATCCCCGTGGGATTGCCCAAACAAAGTGCAGAACGTTTCCCAGAAACAAAGCTGATTAGCTTAGGTGGTGCAACAGAGGCAGGAGTTTGGTCCATCTGCCATGAAATCGCTCCCGACGATCCACAGCCAGGATGGCAAAGTATTCCTTATGGTTTACCCCTCCATGGGCAAAGTTTTCATGTTCTGCATGAGGATTTAAATTTTTGCCCTGAAGAAGTCTCCGGTGAATTATATATAGGAGGAAGAGCTCTTGCTCTAGGCTATCTACATGATAAAGAAAAAACTGCCGAACATTTTATTTTACATCCCATTACTAATGAGCGTCTTTATCGTACAGGAGACTTGGGTGTTAGACATGCGGGAGGAGAAATAGAATTTCTCGGACGTACCGATTCTCAAGTTAAAGTAGGAGGATTTCGTATTGAACTTGGAGAAATTGAAGCTATATTATCCTCAATGTCAACTGTTTCTGTAGCTGTAGTCGTTTTGACAAAAAATAATAAACTATCAGCTTTTATTATACCAACAGACATTGATCACTGCCCTTCTATCGAATCTATCACTCTATTTTTGCAAGATAGACTTCCACAATACATGATTCCTTCTTCTATTCGTATAGTAAAATCTATGCCTCTCACAGGAAATGGTAAAATTGACCGACGGAAACTCGCTGAATATAGTTTTTCTGAAAAAGAAAACAGACAAGTTTTTGAAGGAATTGCTTCCTTTTCCGAGTCCATACTTTGCAATGCATGGAGTGAAATTCTTGAAAGAGACGTTCATGTGACTGAAAACGTCTTCGCCCTTGGAGCCGACTCACTGACGGCTGTAAGGGTTGAGGCTCTCTTGAGGCAGCGCTACGGAATTACTCTTTCACTGCAGACAGTATTCAGCCATCCAGTTGTTCGTGAAATGGCCAAATCTTTGGACGGAGCTATCTCAACAGACATCATCCCTCTACGACAGGCCGAAGCTTCTGATACTCTTTTCTGCCTTGGTGACGCCTTTGGTGACGGAGATTGCTTCCGGGAGTTTGCTCGGTACTGGCCGATGGGAACAGTTAAGGCTGTATCGGTAATGCCAAAGAAGGAGGATACACTGAGTATCCTTATCGAGCGCATTTCACGGCATATCTCACTTGCTCAACCAGAGGGGACACTACAAATAGCCGGGTATAGTGCTGGAGGTTTATTAGCTTGGCTTGTCACTGATAAATTGCAACAACAAGGGCGTATCATAGACCGACTTATTTTGGTTGATAGTGTACCGTTACCATCTGGCCTCCATAATTCTCCTTCAGAGCTATGTGCAATTGTTGAAAGTGCATTTGGTTACTCTTCACAAGATTTAATTAGAAACCTTTCTCAATTATGTGCTCTTCTTGAGGATATATCTTTTCCTGTACTAAATGTCCCATGCGTTCTTATTGAAAGTCAAGAAGTTGCGGAAGGTAATGATTCTATTGATTTTTGGCAGACACGTACACAGTCTCCATATAAAATATTCTCCCCTGGTAGACATTCTGAATGCTTAAAACGTGAAAGTATTCTTGAATGGTTAGGGAAATTGATTGAATGGTATGAGTTACACGGGGATAAATAATATGACAGAGACAAGTCCTTGGTTCATTTTTGATAGGCACCCTAATCCACATGATTTAATTTTATTTTGCCTTCATTTCGCAGGAGGCAATGCAGCTGTGTTTAGAGATTGGCAACAGGATGCCCCTCCCCACGTTACCATCTGCCGTGTTCAGTTACCCGGGCATGGAACACGAATGGAAGAGGAACTTCTAACCGACCTTCCCTCTATCATTGATGAGCTTCAACATGCCATCTCTCCTTGGCTTGGGTATTCTTATGCCTTTTTTGGTCATTCAATGGGCGGTTCACTCGCAGCAGAATGGGTTATCCGTCTTCAGAAGGAAGGACTTCCCTTACCTATACGTTTATTTATCAGTGCTTCAGAGCCAACACATAAAGTATGGCGTCCATCTTGCAGTAATCTCTCACTAAAAGAGTTTCGAAATTTCGTATTCAAAAATGGAGGAACCCCTAAAGAAGTTCTTCAGAATGAAGAATTGATGGAAATTTTTGAACCTATACTGCGTGCCGATTACGCTGTCCTTGAAAATTGGATACCTAAACCAGTTCGCCCTATTCATATCCCGATAGTTGCTTTTGCGGGTATTGAGGATCATGTCGTCCCTCCTAATGTTGTTTCTGAATGGAAAATTTTTGCAGCTTCCTCTTGGAGATTATCCTTAGTACCTGGAAACCATTTTTTTATTCAGTCACATAGTAATACTCTAAAAAGTAACGTTTTTAATGAACTCAAAGGTATCATCAAAGGAGTTGAACATGGGTAAACCAAATGACAGACCCAAGACCTTGTCAGAGGAAATCCCCCAGACGATGCGCGCAGTTGTTCTATATCGTGATGAAGATAAAGATTTACTTGAAATATCCGACGAAAGTAAACGACTAGATGCGGCAATTCATGTTGAAAAAAATATTCCTGTCCCTGTTCCAGGTTATGGAGAAGTTCTCGTCAAAGTAATGGCAGGAGCTCTGAACTTCAACACTCTTTGGGCTCTAAAACGCAAACCTGTAAGTACATTTGATAGATTAGGTAGATTCGCTAGACTCGATCCAGATGCAGTACGGCATAATCTTGATTACCAAATTTTAGGTAGTGACGGCGCAGGAGTAGTCGTCAAGGTTGGCGAAGGTGTGCATAATTGTTCCCCCGGAGATCATGTTGTTATTCACCCCGTTGTGTTCAACCAGCATTCTCCTGCCGCTCTTGAAGATTACCTATATGACGATCAAAGTCGTATATGGGGATATGAAACTAATTTTGGGTCATTTGCTGAATATTGCCTTGTACGCGAGACTCAGATTCTTCCCAAACCACGCCACTTGTCATGGGCTGAATCTGCTGTTCTAACGGGTGCTAATGCTACAGTTTATCGAATGTTGATATCACCAAATGGAGCTCGACTTTCAATAGGGGAAACAGTCCTCATATGGGGAGCCAGCGGTGGAATTGGCAGTTTAGCTATACAATATGTACTAAAAGCAGGAGGAATTCCTATAGCTGTAGTATCAACAGAAGAAAAAGCTGATTTAGTACGTTCATTGGGTTGTCACTCCGTACTTATTCGACCAAATCAGGAAAATTCATTTATCAGTCCCGATGGGACTCCTGATATGCGCCAATTAATCCGCTTTCGAAAAGAAGTTTTCAAATTAAGTGCAGGGCAAGCACCTGATATAGTTTTTGAGCATCCGGGTAGTTCAACATTTTATGCTAGCGTTTTCATTGCTGCGAATAAAGGAAGAATCGTTACTTGTGGTTCTACTACTGGATATCAACATACCTATGATAATCGATATTTGTGGATGTATGGAAAGCGTATAATAGGATCGCATTGTGCTTCATGGAGTGAAGCTTCACGAGCAAACGATCTAGTATGTCGTGGAATTATCATACCTGAACTCAGTGGAGTATTTCCTTTAGAGAATTTTAGAGATGCAGTTTATGCTATGAATACCAACCATGTTGGAAAAATTGCTTTACTTTGCAATGCCAACTCTATTGATGAAGGAATCGAAGACTTTAAGTTGCGTAATGAAATCGGTGAAAAACATTTCAGACTATTTCTCAAGAAGATAGACTCATGAGTGCTACAACTAAGAAACGTAGTCCGCTTTCCATTTACTGGAAAGCAGCAATGCCTGAATGGGGTAAAATGTCTTTAGCAGTCTTCCTTGCCTGTGTTGCTGCTTTTCTTGAAATTGTCCCTTATATACTCATTTGGCTCATTGCTGAAGAAGCATTAAGTTTATCCCCCGATACCCAAAATATATGGTGGTTTACTGCTGCTATTTTTGGGGCAATAATCTTACGCTTCTCAGCACAGGCTGGCGTAACTATTCTCGGCCACCTTGCAGGATTTCGCGCTGAATGCCGACTACGTATTCAATTAATTGAGCATCTACAAACTATCAGACCAATCGCTGTTGAAGGAAAAAGTGGTCAATTAAGTCGGGCCATCATGGATGAGGTCGGGCGGCTTAATGGGGTTTTGGCGCATACCATCCCAGATCTTATTTCAGGAATTTTTTTATCACTATCTTGTGCTGCCATCCTCTTTTGGATTGACTGGCGCTTGGCTTTGGCAGCTCTTTTTATGCTTTTGGTAGGCCTTTGGGCCCAAAGTCGTATGGCTGCAGCCTCTCCACAGCTCTTTGAACAGTGGATGCGCGCAGATGGTCGAGCTGCATCAGCGCTTCTTTTTTACGTCCGTGGCTTAGCAACACTAAGGGCATTCAATCGACAGGCTGATTCTCTCCAAGAGGTAAAAGACAGTGTTTTTGCTGTTGGAAAACTTGGGGGAGAAGTGACTAGAATTTGCGCTATGCCTTATTCTGTCTTTACACTTGCAATGAGTACACCTCTTATTTTAGTTCTTCCTTGTGCCTTTTGGTTTTATAGTAAAGGAACATTATCTATATCAAATTTAATATTTTTTATTTCTATAAGTGGAGTTTTCCTTCTACCTTTATGTAAAGTTGTAATGAACCTTGCCTCATTACGAACACTCCAAGCAGGGGCAGCACAGCTTCAACAAATGATAGATTTACCATCATTTAATACAGATATAAACATTAAAAACATACCAAATATAAGTACTATTATATTTGAAAATGTATCATATTCTGTGAAAACTGCATCTGGAGAAGAAGCCTGTATCCTTCAAAACGTAAGCTTCTCTCTTGCCCAAGGTAGTATCACCACAGTAACTGGCCCTTCTGGATCAGGTAAGACTACACTTGCACGTCTTTTGGCACGACTTGATGATGTTTCCAAAGGGCGTATTCTTATTGGTGGGTATGATATACGCTCTATCCCACATGAACAATTTCAGCGTATTATTAGCGTAGTTTTTCAGGATCCATTTCTTTTTCACGGCACACTTCGTGAAAATATCCTCCTTGCGAAACCCAATGCAACCGAAGAAGAACTTCTTCAAGCCGTTGAAGCTGCAGGTTGCACAGATATGCTTAAGGAATTTCCCCTCGGGCTGGATACCCCAATAGGGGATAAAGGACTTGGACTCTCTGGAGGAGAACAACAACGTATCGCTATCGCAAGAGCCTTCCTAAAAGATGCACCAATTTTAATTCTCGATGAGGCAACTGCTCATCTTGACCCCATAGCAGCTAAGGAAGTTTCCCAAAGCCTGAATCGCCTAATGACAGGAAAAACGGTCTTTGCCATTTCACATCGTCTTCGTGATATTGAAAATGCCGATACAACACTTGTCCTCGTCGGAGGAGAACTCGAATCTATGGGAACCCATGACGAGCTTCTAGTAAACTCACCCAGCTACCAGAAACTTTGGGCTCTTCAAGAACAGTCTCAAGTTTGGAGACTCGGCAAAGACCATTCTTAGGAGTGAAGTATGATCCGTGCCTACCTTGGATTCGATTTGACGGAATACCGTGATCCCAAAATGATGAAAGGGATCCTCTATGGTTCTATTGGGGCCTGTGCCGATGCCCTTCCCTGGTTTCTGACAGTATTCAGCCTACCATATATTTTTACAGGGGGAGATGGATGTCTAGTAGCAACAATAGCGTTGGGATTTGGCATTGGTATTTTTTTAGTGGGAATTCTCGCCAAAAAAGAGGCTGTAGGTGCTAACTTTGATGCAACATACGCCATGGTCTCACATACCAGACTTCGTTTAGCCAACCATCTCGCTAAACTTCCCCTAGGACGTATTCTCTCCCAACGCGATGGGGCATGGGCAGAATTGATGACAGCACAATTCAGTCTCTACCAAGATATCGTAACAAATGTGTGGGGGTGTGTAGTTGCAGGAACGACCTTCCCAGTGTTGCTCTGGTTACTTCTTCTCTGGCTAAACTGGGGAAGTGCTCTTGTCCTTTTGGGGGCATTACCGATTGCCATGATGAGTGTTCCCTTAGCTTATCGTCTACTTGATCGTGCTGCAGCCAAAATTGCTTCTGCCCGGCAAAGTGCTGCCGTCAATGTCCTAGAAATCATTACAGGTTCAAGAGATCTTCATTTTTTTGATCCTCGAAGACAACGCATGGCAACTACACTAAGTTCACTCAAAAATTTTCGTGATGAATCTATGAAAACGGAAGTTGCACCAGCTCCAGCGTTGTTAATGTTCAGTCTTGTAATATATGCTGGAACTGCCTTGGCCATTACTATCACTAGCCTACAATTTATTACATTAAAAAGTAATCCAATCATATACTTTATGACAATACTTGTAACATTACGATTGGCAGCTGCCTTGAATGAATTTAGTACTTATCTTGCAGAAATGCGCTTTGCTGGAACGATTATCAATCGTATTCGGGAAATTCTTGATGAAGAAACTATGCCTCTGATTACAGATGGTCAAATACCTATAGATTCATCTATTAATGTACAAAATGTATCATTTAGCTATAATACAGAAGATATTTTACATAATGTATCCCTATCTGCACATTCTGGCTCAATGATTGCCTTAGTTGGGCCATCTGGTTCTGGAAAAAGTACCCTTGCATCTTTAGTCGCTCGACTCTGGGATGTAAATCAAGGGGCCATTCGTATTGGTGGGGTTGATATCCGTGATATTGATGAAGAAACTTTTCAAAGAACTGTGAGCATGGTATTACAAGATGTGGTTCTTTTTCCTATGACTATAGCAGATAATATTCGCCTAGGGAAAGATAAGGCTCCTATAGAAGAAGTGATAAAAGCTGCTAAAGCAGCCTGTATTCATGAACGAATTACTCAACTACCTAAAGGATATGATACCATTCTCGAAAGTGGTGAAGTTGTTCTCTCAGGAGGAGAACGGCAACGTATTGCTATTGCACGCGCCATTTTAAAAGATGCTCCTATACTAATCCTAGATGAAGCAACAGCAAGTCTCGATTTAGAAAATGAAACTGCTGTTCAACAGGCTCTTGCTAATCTTTGTCGTGGGAAAACAACTCTTGTAATTGCTCATCGTTTATGGACAATTCAAGATGCTGATATCATTTTTGTTATGGATAAAGGTAAAATTATTGAAGAAGGTTCTCATGCTGAATTAATTAATTATAATGGACTATATGCAAAACTATGGAAATCACAAAATGCATAAATATATTAATCATAAAAATTTACTATTATTATATAATACCACATACAATTTCAAAAAAATAATTGATTCATTCAATCTAGAAAATAATATTATCATATTCTTAACAAATTTATCTTTTACATTTCAATATTCTCAATATATATTATCTGACAAAGAACAACTGAGAGTAAAAAAATTTATTAGAGAAAGGGATCGTATTCGGTTTAAAGTAGCTCATACACTTAAACGGCTAATATGCTCTTCAATTACAGGAATATTTTTTGACGAATTAGTATTTAACTATAACCAATATAATAAACCTTTTTTAAAAAATGATCCTTCTATTTCATTTAACATATCACACAGTGGTAATTGGTGCGGAATAGCGGTTAGTAAAAATAAAACAATAGGCTTTGATGTACAGTCTCCTATTTTACTAGAAGATTTTCCTATCGATCAAGTTATTCACCCAGAAGACTACATACAAATTCAAAATCAAGAAACAGGAACTCAAGTTTGGTCAATCAAGGAAGCTGTTACAAAGGCATATGGTGTTGGACTTGGATATCCATTTAATAAATTAAAAATTGAACCATATACAAATAATAACTCCTATTTTATAAAAATACTAGAAAAAATATGGTTTGTATCATCATATCCTCTATCCGATAACAGTGTAGCTGCTATAAGTTCAGATAGCATTTCAAATATAAAAATATTCTATCTACCAGAAGAAATATTCATAGATAAATAATTTTCCACTCTTCGATTTCTTGTAAATCCACTGGCTTAGCTTACTGATAGTGATGGAACTTCCCTTGCGGCCCCAAAGTGCCTCGGTAATATCTCCCACACGACGGACGGAAACACCGGCACGACCGCATTACGACGACTTGCTTGGCAAAGATTGCACCTCTGCTTCCAGCAGACTGTTCAGAGTGTCTTCCACTCTTTCCCGAAGATTTCCGATACATGCTTTTGACCTCGCCCTCGTTGACCTGAATAACCAGTCCTTCCTTTTTTCTCCTAACACATTGTTACTCTTCAAGAAATGCCTTTTTTCGGATGGATTCATTTGGCTACAAAGCTCAAACCGATTTGCAGAGCTACCTCCATTTTCCAAATGTGAAACTTTCCCGAGATTACCTCTTTTCTTCAGCAACATTAATTGTACATCTTATTGATTTCTTTTTCTATTTTTTTGCAAAACTTGAAAAGTATATAAATTGGCCACTGCCCGGCCTGATTTCTCCATGCTACACAAGATTCAATCCCTTTGAGTCTGTTTTAGCCATTAGCAAGGAGAAGTTATGTTGGAGCTCTTGACCAAGAAAGAACAAGATATTGTCAATCTGCTGATGAAAGGTATAACTCCAAAAAAAAATTGCTCGTGAACTACGTACATCGCGTAGGCTCATACATCTGCATCTTTCCCGTATCCGCAAAAAGTTTTCCGTACACACAACGATAGAGATTATGCGTTGTATCGGAGAGATGAGGGCCTGTTCCAAGCATAGCATAAAGCTTACTCCTCGCGGAGCGGAAGTCTTTCGACTGTCTCTCGACGGATTCAGCACCACAAGAATCGCCCGATGTCTGAAAATCACTCGAAGCGGCGTCCGACGCCACAAAGAAAAAATGCTCATGGTAAACGGATGTAATTCCATATTGGAATTGGTTGCAAAGTATTACGGGACATACACAGAGTAATATTTTCAAGGAGTTTTCATGGAAACTGACGGACGTACCATCATTATTTCCACGCCGGAAGAACTGCTTCCCCTTATCACGGAAGCCGTGCGACTCGCCGGTTATGAGAATGCCCGGAATACTTCTGACTACCCGAACCAGAAGCTGCTTGCCCCCAAAGATGTGGAAAAAGAGTTCGGCATCAGCCAGAAGACTCTCGCCTACTGGCGTCAGGAATGTATCGGCCCGGCATATACAAGTTTCGGCAGGCGCGTTTTCTATGAACGTGCGGTGCTGGAAGAATACATCGCCTCCGGCCGCATCCAAACCTTGGACACACTCAGATGATGGATTTATCAGGCAAGCATATCCCCGATAATCGAGAGCTTTTCACTTTCCTGTCCGGGGAACAAATGGGCATACCGCATGGTCATAGTGATGTTCTTATGGCGCATGAGTTTTTGCAGCTCCATGAGTGTGACCTTGCCGGACTGTGCCAGCCAAGATGCGAAGGTGTGCCGCATCGTATGCAGTGTGACGGCATACAGGCTGTCGCCGTCTTCCGGGGCCAGTCCGAGTTTTCTGACGGCGGTCTGGAAACAGGCGGGCGTTTTCTCAAACGCCATCTTTTTGCGGGGCTGCTGGAAGATGGGTTCCGCTGGCTTGCGCCTGTATGCCTGGAGCATCCGGATCATATCTTCCGGCACACGGACGAAGACACGCTTGCCCCCTTTCTGGATGATATGGAGGCCGCAGGCGTTGGCGTCCACATCCTGCCCGCGCAGTTTGAAAATCTCCGTGGGCCGGAGGCCGGTTCGCAGCGAGAGCAAAGCCATGTCGTGCAATTGCGGATGCCGCTTTTCAAGGTCGTCCAGCAGGGCCCTGGCTTCCTCTCTGGTCAGGAAACGCAGTCTTTCATTGTTGGCCGTTACCATTTTCCATGTGCCGCCTCTGGTGGACAGGGGGTTGACGCCGCTCCACATGCCGGTGGCGATAGCGCGGTTTATGGCGGAACGCATGAACGAAAAGATATTGTTCACAGTCTGTCCGGCCAGTGTTTTCCGCTTCCCTGTTCTGGCTTTGGAATTAGCTGTGGCCTTTTTGGGCTTTGTATTTCCGGTAGGCGTCTTCAGGAGCTGCGCCTTGAGGGAGGAAAGCAGATTGGGAGTCAGTTCGACCACGGGCAGTGCGTGAATTTTGTCCTTGAGATGCGCCTTGTATTGGCTATAATGCTGGCTGACGTACTTTCCTTCGCTTTTGCCCCATGCAAGATAGGCGTCCACCAGGTCTCCGATGGTGACCTTTTCCCGTTCGACGGGGGTGACGCCTGTAACGGCAATCTCCGCGAGGAATTTTGCGCGCTCTTTTTGAACCAGAGCTGGACGGATGCCCTTGCTGTGCCTGCCGACAGTTTTCCAGTGGCCTTTGCCCTGGATGTCCTTGTAACAGAAACAGTAGATACGATCCGGCAGGCCGGTTCGCGGATCACGTTTGGCGGACTGGCGGTAGAAAACGCCCTCGAATTTTGTTTTTATGTATTTTCGGCTGGTTACGTCGTTCATGGAAACATGATAACGGCGAATTACTCAAATTGGAAGATGATTATCCATTCGTTATCCAAAATGTATTTTCCTGAAAGTTTTTCTAATGATAACATATTTGATTTACTTATTATTTTAGCAATAATACTGGCAACATGTGAGGGACAGAGAGAGAGAGAGAGAGAGAGAGAGAGAGAGAGAGACGTTTTACCATCCGTTTTGATTGACGCGGGTTCCCGGGCATAGGACGGAGCAGAACCGCTCCGGGCATCCGAAGGCACCGCGCAAACCATATTGGGAAGGCCGACATGCAGCCTCAACGTCCGGTATACTGGTATTCGGGACAATTCCTCGAACCGCAGCACTTCCAGCAGGCTGATGCCTTTCATGCCTCGGAACGGGCGTCGCTGCTCCAGTCGGCGCAGCCGTGCTTCTGGGGCGTGGGCAACCTGGATGTGGACGAAGCGGCGCTTGCCGAGGGGCGGATTCTCGTCCGCAGCGGGATAATGCGTTTTCAGGATGGCACCGAGGTTGTAATCGCCGCCGTGCCGGAAGACGGCAACGCCATCCTGCCAAGCCGGAGTTTCCGCGAAGCATGGACGGACCCACATATGCCGTTTACGGTGTTTGCCGGCCTCCCGCCGTTGAAACCCTATGGCAACGTCGCCGGGATTCCATCGTGCATGCGGGACGGAGGCAGGCTGATCGGATGCGATGCGGACACCTTGCCCGAAGCGCCGGGCCGTTATCTTTGTCCGAACAGCGACGACAGCATCGCCGATCGTTACGCCCTGCCCCTTGCCACGGAAAGCCGGAGGGACATGCCCGTGCGCACGCTCTATCTTTATCCCCGCCTCTTCTGGGAAAACGAAACCACCGACCGCCCGGATTGGCTGTTTCTGCCGTTGTTGCGCCTCACGGACGAAGGCTCCGGCCCGCGCCCTGATCCCGCCTATGCGCCGCCTTCCCTCTATGTGGAGGCCAACCCCGTGCTGCGCGGGCTCGCGCGCGGACTCGAAGCCCGGCTTGCCGCAGCCATCCGCCGCCTTGAGCCAGCCCGGCGGCGCGGACTCGATGAGCCCGCAACCTCCAGACAGCTTCTGCTCGTGAATGCGGCGCGGACGCTCTCCGAGCTGCGCCACGCGCTGGCATGGCCCGGAACCGCCCCCCGTGAGCTGTTCGGGCTGCTCCGGAACGGCTTTGCGGCGGCAGCGGCCTGCGTCGGGATTGCAGCGGCGGACGCCATGCCCCTCTACCGCCATGACGATCCGGCTGAAAGTTTCCGCAGCCTCGACAGTCTGTTGCGGGAGATCCTGCGCGGCCTGCTCCCGGAAACGGCGGCGGTGGTCCGCTTCCGTGCGGACGGCGAATTCCTGCGCGCCGAACTCCCCGAAGGTCTGGGCCGGACACAGGCCCTACTCGTACTCCAAACCGAAGAAACCGTTTCCTCCTTGCTCAATGAGGGACGCCTTGTGGCCGATGCTCCGGACACTCTCCCCGCCACGCTGGCCCAGGCCATCGCCGGAGTCCCGCTGCGCGAAATCCCCGCTCCGCCGGGCCTGCCGCAACGGGATGGCATCCACTATCTGGAGCCCGACGCCCGTTCGGAGCGCTGGCAGGCGGCGCTGCGTTCCGGAGCCCTCGGCGTTGCCCTCTTCCCCCTGTGCGGCCCGGCCCTCCCCGGTCACCTTCGCCTGCTTTACTTGAGGAATTAAACCATGCTGCGCGACTGCTTCGGCCCGTGTTTCCGCCTGATGCTCCGTTTGCCGGATAGCCCGCCAACCGGAAGGACGGACGTGCGCCGGGAGGCGGAACGGCTGCTTGAAGAGGCTGGGCGTCTTGCGCTGCGCGGGCGCGAAGCGGCGACAGTGGAAACGGCCCGGCGCATGGTCGAAGCCTGGATGGACGAAACCGCCCTTGGCATCGCATGGGAAGGCCGCGCCGTCTGGCTGGGCAATCCACTGCAACGCCGCTGGAGGACGGGACGGAGCGGCGGGGACTGGTTTTTCGACGAAATCCGCCGCCTGTCTCCGCACAGAGCCGAAGATGCCGAGCTGGCCGAGGTCGCCCTGCGTTGCCTCGGATTCGGATTCCGAGGACATTTTTATAACGATCCCAATGGGCTCTGCCTCGAGCACCGAGCGCTTGCCGAGCGGTTCGGCTGTACGGCGGTTCCGCTTCCTTTCCCACCCGCTCCATATCTGCCAAGGGAAAACCGCCTGATCCGGCATGTCGGGCCTCTGCTGACGGGGCTTTTCGCCGTATTGCTGCTGATCTTTTGGGGCATATGGCAACATCGGCTGAACCGGGAGTATACCGGGAGCCCACAAGTTCCCGCCGTGAGTGCGGTACATCCCGCAAGCGATAGCCCGCGAACGGGCGGCGCGCGATCCGCCGTATCGCTTTCGCCCCGACCCAGCACCATTATACAAAAAGGACGGGAGGCTGTCGGCTCAAAGAAACAACCCATTCCCGACGTGTACGGGGAATTGCGGAATCGTCTGGCAGGGCGGACGCCGGCCCCCGCGTCGCATGACCCCGGACACCCCGGTGCGAACAACCGTAACACAACGCCGGGGAGGTCTTCATGAGTCCGTGGAAAGTCCTTGGCTGGCTGCTTGTGGCCTTGCTTTGTCTGTTGCTGACGGCGGGCGCGTACGGCTTGGCGCTCCTGTGGGGCTGGTCCCTCCCGTCCGTCTGGTGGCTGGCGGCCATTGCCGGGGCCGGGGCGGGCGTGGCGCTGATCATTTTTCTGTTCCGCACAATGCGCGACGATACGCATGAACCCGCCGCTCCCCTGCCCGTGGAGCTGCCTTCGGAGCGCCTCCCCCGCTGGCTCCTGCTCGACGGCGGGGGATTGTTTCCGCACTTGCCCGGCATTTTGGAAAGCGCGGGCCGCCCGCTTCTTTCCGATGGCGCGGCGGAAAACGCGGGATCTGTCGGATTATGGAGCACGGCGCACGCCCATTGGATCGCCGTTGATTTTTCCGCGCCGCACCTGTCCGGCGAACGTAAAGGCGACGGAGGCGAAGGCAACACGCCCGACAAGGCTCCTTCCCTTCCGTTGTGGGATCAACTCCTCGACGACAAGGCCGTACGCCGTTGGCTGTCCCCGCCCGCGGGAGTCGTCCTGTGCATCGGCGCGGAGAGCCTCTCCGGGCACGGGGACGATACCGCCGCCTTCATGCGCCAGCGGCTGCTGACCGTCCGGAATCGGCTCGGCAACGCGCCCGTGTGCCTTCTCGTCACCGGGCTTGAGCACGCTCCCGGCCTGTCGCGCCTCGCACGGCATTTTACGGCGGAAATCAGCATCGGGCGCAATGCGCTGCACGCGCCGCTCGGATGGTTCATGCCCGTCCGCAGACCGTGGACGCCCATGCCCCGATGGGCCGCTGACGGCGTACGGGAAGGCATGAACAGCCTCACCGCCGCGCTGGACAGCCTTGTCCGATGTTCCGAATCCGGAATCCCCGCGCCGGGCGGTCCCGCATTCCTTCTCGAAGGAGCCCTCCGCCAGCTTGCCTCTCCGTTGGCCTCGTTCGCGGCGGGCCTCGGGGACGGGCTCGGCGGCATTTTCTGGGCCGCATCGCCTCCCGCGCCCTCTGCCTTTCAACAGGCTACGCGTCTTTCCCCGGTTATGAAGGATGCCCCCCCTACCGCTCTCAGCTCCTCGGCATCCGCATCCTTTTCGGTTCCCGGCGGCGCACCTCTTGTCGCTTCTCTGGTCAGCCAGCCCTCCGCGATCGTTCCAGGCGGCTCCCGGGGCACGTCCTCATCCGGGATTGCGGCACATCCCCTGTTCGTACGGGAGCTCCTCCTCGAAACATTGCCAGCCTCCCGAGCCCTTCCAGCCACCGGACGGCGGGCACGACAGCGGGCCGTCTGCTGGACCGCCGCAATCCTCTTTGCCGTCACCGCCGGGGTTGCGCTGTACCGTGGCGGGGAACGTTCCCAAACCCTTCTGCCGGACATGATCCGGTTTGAGGACCACCTTCCCCGAGCCGCTTCCATAGCGGAACTCGACGGCCTGATCGCCGAGTTCCACAAACTGGAACGCGGCTGCTCCGGGACCGTCCGGCTCTACGGCGCCCCCCAAAAACGGCTCGAACGGCTCCGTGCCGCACTCCGCGAACGCCTCACCGCATCCCTGCCGGAATCCGGTGATACCGACCGCTGGATCAACGATCTGATGATCTGGGCGGCGGCCCGGCCCGGCGTGGAGACGCTCCGGTTCCGGGCCCCGGACGGAACCGTCCTTGCCAGCGTCGATGGCGCCGCGACAGCCTCGGGGCGGAAGGCGGCGGCCCGGTTCCTCGACAACGTGTCCGCATTCGCCTCCCAATCAAACATCTTGCCAGAACAGGATACGCCGCAGCACACCGGGGCCTCGGACTCGATCACGGAGCGCGTGGAGGCGCTGCGTCTGCGTTACCGCGCCTCGACATTCGCGGCATGGTATGCGGCGGGGCAGTGCCTGCTGGACGCCGTGCAAGCCCCGGGCATAGAGCCCCGGACGCTGTTGCCGACGCGCCATGTCCCACTGACGCCGCGCGATCTGCTTGGTCCGAACGATCCCTGCTCCGCCTTCCTTGCCGCAGCCGAACGCGAACTGCGTTCCGCCGAGGGCCCGTTGCCCGTATGGGTAGCCTCATTGCGGGATATGCGCTCTGTCCGGCTGCTTACGCGGCTGCCCGGAAACGGAACCCCGCTGTCCGAAACGGCGGAACTCCTCGGGGAGCCTTCCGAAGGCGCCCGCCAAACACTCGGCAATCTGGAAACACTGTTCCGGGCCCGCACCGCGTGGACGGACTACCGCAGCGCCCTTGCCGCACTGTCCTCCGAAACGGGAACCTCCGACGGCCTCGTACGGCTGGCGCGCTCCCTATACGGCGGGGAACTGAACGGCGCCCTCCGGTCCGCCGACGACGCATGGCAAGGGCTGGCCGCCGCCCTCGAAGCACGAAACCCGGACCTGAGAAACGATCCGCTGCCCCTCTCGCTCATGCGCGCACCGTTGCTGTTCGCCGCCGGAACCGCCACAGCCGAAGCCGCCCGCAATCTTCAGCAGCGCTGGTCAACCGAAGTGGTCGGCCCTGTGGAAGGGTTACAGGACGAAGCGCTCCAACAGGCCCTCATCGGCGAGGGCGGCCTCCTATGGACATTCGTGGCGGACGCGGCGCAACCTTTCCTGCGCCCCGCAGCCTCGGGATATGCGCCGGCCTCAGCCCTCGGGATGCGCTTTCCCCTTTCCCCGGCTTTCCTCAGCCTGCTTTCCGAAACGCCGCAACACATCGCGGTCTATCCGGCATCCTACCCTGTGCGGGTGGGGTTCTCACCAGTCACGGTCAACCCAAAAGCACGGGCCTATCCCCGCGGCCTGTCCTTGCGCATGGATTGCGGCGGCGAACCTCTCCGGGCGGATGCCTACAATTACCAAGGAACCGCCCTGTTCGACTGGTCGCCGGAACAATGCGGCAACCTGACATTGGCGATCCTGTTTGACGGCTTCACGGCGGAGAAGGTCTATGACAGCCCGCTTGGATTTGCGCGCTTCGTGGATCAGGCAGCCGCCGGAATCATGGAATTTACGCCAAGCGATTTTCCTACTGTCCAGCAACAACTGGAAAATCTTGGCATCACCCGGCTGCGGACACGTTTCCGCATCGAAGGCGGCGAAGCCGTACGCGAACGGCTTCATGCGCTGCCTTCCGCTTTGATACGCAGTATACTGCATATAGAAAAATAAGTGCCCCATACAGAGCCATACCGACTACAACCTTCCCTGCCACACAGCTCAGCCGCTGAACAAAATAGCGCGGGTACGCTTTGAAACGGCAGAGAAACATTGATGAAGAGTTTCCACATCCCGCTCAGACGAAGCCGCCATTTCCAAAACAGAACAGCAAACAAAAAGGCCGGAGAACTGCTTCTCCGGCCTTTCCTTCTTTGCATAAGGAAGCTTTTTAGAGGCCATTCATAAATCGTCCATTGGATGGTTGATGAGGATTCGTTCGCCGAAAAATGGAGTTTTCAGCCCATTTCCGAAGGCTTCTACGCAATTATTCCAGCACGGTTCCATTCCGGCCTTGCTGCTTGACCTGATAGAGGGCCTTGTCCGCCTTGCTGTAGAGATCCGCAAGCGAGGATGGGCCGTTTCCGAACGCGCCGCCAATGCTCAGGGTCACGGACAAAGGCTCTTCTCCCGCACGGCAATCAAGCAACCGGGCGCGCAGGGCATCCAACCTTTCACGCACGATTTCGCGTGATCTGACGCCGCGAAGAAAAATCACAAACTCGTCCCCACCCCAACGGCAGAGCACATCGCCGGACCGGAAGGATTTCCGCATGGAACTGCCCATGTATTGCAGGACCGAGTCCCCCGCGAGGTGCCCGAAGCGATCGTTCACGCTCTTGAAATAGTCGATGTCGAGCAACAGAAAACAATAGCTGGAGGAAGCCCCCACCAAGTCCAAATGCTCGGAAATGAGCTTTTCCGCCGCAGCCCGGTTGAGCAACCCGGTAAGCTTGTCGTGGCGGCTGGTGAGCATGAGCTGGCGGTTCGCTTCCTCAATCTTGCGGATGGAGGTCATGTCCTGTGCGAAGAGCAGCACGTATTCGCCCCGCAGATCAAGAGTATCCTTGACCAGGGTGCTCCTGATGAGCAGTTCGTGCCGGCCGTCCTCATAGATGACATTGCAGAACATGGAGACGGTCCCGCCACCGTTCTCCTTGATACGCGCCACCAGGTTATCAAGGGCAAAATACTGTATGTAGTTTTCCCGCTCCTCCGGGACGACCACATTTTCCGCAAACCAGAGAATCTGTTCCTTGAAGGTCTGCTGCGGCAGCATCTCCCCGTTGCCCGCGCCGATGACGGTTGTGCTCATGCCTGTCCGAACATCCACAGTCATGAAATTCTCGCACAGGTTGGACACAATAAAATTGATGCAGCTGTTCTTGAGCGCAAGGATGTTGGCGTCGCGGATTTGTTCCATCACCTCATCGGTTTCATCCCGCAACGCCGCAAGAATATGCTTTTCGTCACCCGGCAGAAATTTGAGGTTCCGGCACAGACAAATCCCGTCGTCGCGCCGGATGCGGTACTGGACAACGGCCTTCTCCACCGAATCGACCAGCTTCAAAATGCGATCACGCTCCGTATGGCGCCGGAAGAACTCGCGCTCCTCTGGCAATACGTACTTTGCAAGAACCTCCATGCCCTCTTCATACGTCCCTTCGGAGGGGACCACATTGAACAATTTCTTACTCAGCACGAGCGTATGGTACTGCCCATTCTCACGATTGAAAACGAAGACGGCATCATAATCGCGGAGCAACAGAGACTTGGAAAAATCTTCCATAAAAAAACACCTTGCCCGGCAACCTCAACCAAACATCTTTGGCGGGACACAACCGGGCGCAAATGGGGAAATATGCCTCCCTCCATCCCAAAGTTCCAACCTGACGTCAAGGGATAGCGCGCCGAGAGAGAGAGAGAGAGAGAGAGAGAGAGAGAGAGAGAGAGAGAAGCTCAGCTTTTTTAATCCATTAGAGGAGATCAAATATTTGTTTTTACGATACCGTGTGATCATGCGGAAATGGGTTTGTAAAAGATATATCTATTAACTACTTATTTTTATAATAAAAAATAGCAATTTGAGCTTTTTAGAACAACTTTTTTTGAAAAAAGCGAAAAAAGGTCTGGACAGGAAGCTTGCTCCGATATAAATTCACCCCAACAGATATATCACATATGCATACGAGAAAAACCTAACCGGATGGCAACCTTTAAATATGGATGCTATTTTATATGTTATATCATTATATTACATAAAAATAATCTTCCAATGCGGACGTTCTTCCCTTTGCGGCAATGAATATACGGCCTCGCTATAGATATATTATTCTATCCGTCTTTATTCGAAAAAAGGCGATCAAACCAATTGATACATCACACACCCAAGGAGCGCATCATGCACGGCAAGGCGTTGATCAACGAGGCATTGAAGGGGAACCCCGTCGAGCGGACCCCCTGGGTTCCCTACACCGGTTCCCAAATCGCCAACCTCAAGGGGTATACCGCGCAGGAAATGTTCCGCGACGCGGACAAGCTGTACGAATGCTGCATCGAGGCGGAGTCCCAATACTCCCCGGACGGCATGACTCCCATGTTCGACCTGCAAGTCGAAGCTGAAATCCTCGGCTGCGATCTCGCATGGTACGACAACACCCCGCCCACCGTCTGCTCTCACCCGCTCGAAGGCGAGCTCGTCATCCCCACGCGGCGCATCCAAAAGACCGACGGGCGCATCCCGCTCATCCTCGACGTCATGCGCCGCTTCAAGGCCGCCAAGCCCGACATCGCCATGTACGGCCTCGTCTGCGGCCCGTTCACCCTCGCCTCGCACCTGCGCGGGACCAACATCTTTATGGATATGTACGACGATGAGGACGGCGTGAAGGCCCTCGTCTCCTACTGTGAGGAAGTCGTCCGTGAGGTTGCGGACTACTACATCGAGGCCGGGTGCGACATCATTGCCGCCGTGGACCCGCTTGTCTCTCAGATCTCCCCGGACATGTTCGAAACCTTCCTGAGCGCCCCCTACACGAAGTTCTTCGCCTCCATGCGCGAAAAGGGTATGCCCTCCTCCTTCTTCGTCTGCGGCGACGCCACCAAGAACATCGAACCCATGTGCCTCACCAGGCCCGACTGCATCGCCATCGACGAAAACGTCGACATCGTGGAAGCCAAAAAGCTCACGGACGCCCACGGCATCACCATTTCCGGCAACCTCCAGCTCACCATCACCATGCTGCTCGGCACGCAGCAGGACAACCAAAAGGCCGCCATCGAACTGATGGACAAGATGGGCACGCACCGCTTCATCCTCGCGCCCGGCTGTGACGTTCCTTTTGACGCCCCCGCCGCGAACCTCATCGGCGTGGGGCAGGCCGTGCACAACCCCGAAGCCGTCCGCAAGGCGCTTGAAAGCTACGTCGCCAAGGACAATCTGCCGGAAATCGAAATGCCGGACTACGTCAATCTCGACCACGTCCTCGTCGAGGTCGTGACCATCGACTCCAAGACCTGCGCCGCCTGCGGCTACATGGTCGCAACCGCCAACAACGCCGCCAAGATTTATGGGGACAAGGTCAAAGTCGTCGAACGGTCCATCATGTTCCCCGAGAACCTCGCGTTCGTGAGCAAGGTCGGCCTGACGAACCTCCCCTCGCTCCTCGTCAACGGCGTCATCAAGCACATCTCCCTCATCCCCACCGTCGAAAAGCTGCGGGAGGAGATTGAGGAAGCGATGAAGTAGAACAGAGGATGGAGGGAAGAGGAAACCCTTCTGAAGAGGGATTTTCCTCCCCACCCCGCCCTTTCCTACCCAAGGCTTTGAAGGTGAGGAGGCGGCGCGGCGGGAGTCCCTATCGGACTGAAAACGGACAGGATACGGAGTTTTCCCCAAAAGGGGCAAAGAGGCTCGGGCCTCGGCTCTTCCCCACAAGGCAGGATTGACGGAATGCGCAAGGAACTGATCATCCTCTCCGGCTTTCTCGGAAGCGGCAAGACGACGCTGCTGCGGTCGCTCCTGCTGCGTCACTCGGATCGGAAGATAGCCGTGCTGCTGAACGACTTCGGCGACATCCCCGTGGACGGGGAAACCCTGCGCCGCTCCGGCGTCGAGGGCGGCGTAGTGGTGGAGATCGGAGGCGGATCGGTATTCTGCTCGTGCCTGCGAGAGCCGTTCATCAAGGCGCTGGCCAACCTCGCCGCCCGCGACGAGGATCTGATCATAGTGGAGGCCTCCGGCATGTCCGATCCCTCCGCCGTGGACAAGATGCTCCGGCTCTCCGGCCTCGACGGCCTTTTTGAGCACACCTCGACCATCTGCCTGTTCGATCCCGTCAAGAGCCTCAAGCTGGCGCGCGTGCTGGAAGTCATCCCGCGCCAACTGGCCTCGGCCAGCGTCGTTGTCCTGACCAAGGCCGACATCACGACTAAGGAGGAACGGGACGCAGCCCGCGCCTATATCCGCTCGCAGGAACCCGACCTCCCCATAGTGGAAAGCCATAACGGAAACGCGGATTTTGCCTCCCTGCCCGAACGGGCGCTTCGCCTGTTCCCGGTCGGATTCAATACCCCGGAGACGCGGCCCGACTGCTTCGCACTGGAAGCTGTCAGGACCGACGCCAAGACGCTGCTCGACGCCCTGACCGCCGACGGAAACGTGTTGCGGGTCAAGGGGTATATCCGGGCCGCCGACGGCGTCCGATTCGTCTCGGATACCGGGCAGGGTTTTGAAACGATGGAAAGCCGGGACGCGCCGGTACCCCTCATGATCATCTGTATGCAGGGAACCGCCGGAGCCGTCCGCGCCGCATTGCACGCGGCGGGCATCGCCTGAATCAGCACAACCTTTAAGGAGCATACCATGAGCGCTATTTTGCAGGACATTTCCGAGAAGTTGCAGAAAGGGAAGATGAAGGAAGTCGCCGAGCTGGTGAAGCAGGCCGTCGCCGACGGCATCCAGCCCCTGACCATCCTCAATGAGGGCCTCATGCCCGGCATGGACATCATCGGCGAACGCTTCAAGAAAAACGACATCTTCATCCCCGAAGTGCTCATCGCGGCCCGCGCGATGGCCGCCGGAACCGATGTCCTGCGTCCCCTCCTCGTGGGCGACCAGATGGAAGAAAAGGGCACCGTCGTCATCGGCACCATCAAGGACGACCTCCATGACATCGGCAAGAACCTTGTCCGCATGATGATGGAATCCAAGGGCCTCAACGTCATCGACCTCGGCAACAGCGTGCCCCCGGCCAAATACATTGAAGCCGCCGCCAAGCACAACGCCGACATCATCGCCTGTTCCGCCCTGCTCACCACCACGATGGTCCACATCAAGGATGTCGTGAAGGGCGTGGCCGAGAGCCCCCTCGCCGGAAAGGTCAAAATCATGATCGGCGGCGCACCCGTCAATGACGCCTTCCGCGAGTCCATCGGAGCCGATTATTACACCCCCGACGCCTCCTCAGCCGCGGAAAAGGCCCTCGAAATCTGCGCCGCCGCGAGGGCGTAGAAAAACATTATGGGAACCGGGGGAAGGAAGAAGGAACCCTTCTGAAGAAGGGTTGCCCCCTCTCCCGGGCCCCTTCCACCTCCCAAGACGTTTGACTGGTGGGGAGGCAGCCCGCAAGAAACCCCTCCGTATGGAAGGAATGGAGCGGAGGCGAAACGGAAACCCCGCCGCCGGGAAACACGGCAAAGAGGCGGTCCGCCTCTCCCATGCTTCCCGCCGCAAGGCGGCTCCTCCCACCCAAACGGCCCCGGCAACCCCGCCACCCGGCGGAAAGGAAACGGATATGCACCTCATCGCCTGCGAAGTCTTCCGCCCCGAGCTGGAACGCCTGACGCGAGCCATGCGCAACGCGCCCGAGGTGACGTATCTCGAACAGGGCCTCCACGACACTCCGGACGAACTCCGCCGCCGCGTACAGCAAGCCGTCGACGCGCTGGAAGCCAAGGGCGAAACGATCATTTTCCTCGCCTACGGCCTGTGCGGGCGCGGGCTTACCGGCGTGACCGGGCACACCGCGACTCTGATCCTCCCCCGCGTCCACGACTGCATCCCGGTCCTGCTCGGGGCGACGCAGGAACAAGCCAACGAATCATCGCTCGGCGGCGGCACTTACTGGCTCTCCCCCGGCTGGCTCCGCTACTCGCAAACCTCGTTCATCCAAAACCGCGAGAAGCGCTTCAAGGAATACGAGGAACGGTTCGGCACCGATTCCGCGGCCTACCTCATCGAACTCGAAGGATCGTGGCTCAGAAACTATACCAACGCCTGCCTGATCCTCTGGGAAGGCTGGGAAGACGAACGGGAACTCGTCCGGACCGCCAAAGCCGTGGCCGACGACGCCGGGCTCGGCTACCGGGAACTTCCCGGAGACCCGAATTTCATCCAAGCCCTGCTCGACGGCGGCAAGGACGGACGCTTCATGCGCATCGCTCCCGGCTTCACGCCGGATCTCGACGGTAACGGAACCATTACAGCCGTGCGGGTGACATCATGAATGTTTCAATCACCGTCCGCCACTGCGGAGAAACCACAACCCTCCGCGCCAAGGCGGGAACGCCCCTCGCTCCCCTGCTCCGCGAAACGGGTTTACTCACCCTGCCCTGCGGCGTCGGCAAGTGCGGCAAGTGCCTCATCCTCGCCGCCACCGAACCCTGCGCCGAGGAACGCGCCCTGCTCGGCGACGCAGCCCTCGCTTCCGGGCTGCGCCTCGCCTGTTACACCCGCGCCGCTGAGGGGCTCGACATCGCCCTTCCGCAGGCCGGGGCCCTGCGCGTGCTCACCCGGTTCGCGCAATCGGACTACCCGTTCCGGCCCATCGTGGAGCGCCGCCCCTTCGCCATGCCCGAGCCGTCCCTCGACGACCAGCGCAGCGACCTGCAACGCCTCATCGACGCCTGCGGCGCAAAGGGCCACGCCCTCGGCCTCGGCCAGCTCGCCGCCCTGCCCGCCTTCATACGCAACGCCCGCTCCAACGGCGGGTGCGGCGACGGGCACGGCAACGTGTGCGGCTTCGGCCTCATGCATGGGGAAACCCTCGTCGGCTATACGGCCTCGGATGAGGCATACGCCCTTATCGTGGACATCGGCACCACCACCGTCGCCGCCCTGCTCGTGGACACGGCACGCAGGCGCGTGGTCGCGGCACGCGGCGAACACAACACCCAATCGCCCTACGGCGCGGACGTCATCAGCCGCATCCGCCACGAAACGGAATGGGAAGAACACCGCAACGGCCCGAACCCGCTGCAACAGGCCATCGCCAAGCAGGTTTCCGCAATGCTCGCCGGGCTGCTGGAACAGGCCGGGATCGGCGACGTGGACTTCCTGTCCCTGACCGGCAACACGACCATGATGCACCTGCTCTGCGGGCTGCCCGGCGAACACATCGGCAAGGCCCCGTTCATCCCCGCCACGCTCGAACCCATGCGCCTGCCCGCCGCCGATCTGGGCATCGCCTCGCAAGCCCCCGCATTCCTGCTGCCCGGTATTTCCGCCTATATCGGCGCGGACATCGTGGCCTCGCTCCTCGCCGCCGACGCCCACCGCAGCCAGCCGCCCTTCCTGCTCGTCGACCTCGGCACCAACGCCGAAACCGTGCTCTGCGCAAGCGGCACGCTCTACGCCTGTTCGGCGGCCGCCGGGCCATGTTTCGAGGGCGCAACCCTTTCCTGCGGCATGGCCGGGCAGGATGGGGCCATCGATACCGTTTCGCCCGACCCGGAACGCGGCCTGTCCTTTACCACCATCGGCGACGCGCCTGCGCGCGGGCTGTGCGGCTCCGGGGTACTGGATGCGCTGGCCCTGCTGCTTGACGCCGGGATCGTGGACGAAACCGGACGCCTCGAAGCCGACGCCTCCCCGCTCGGCGCACGTATTACGGACGACGCGCTGACCTTCACGGATTCGGTGCGCTTCACCCAGAAGGACATCCGGGAAGTGCAGCTCGCCAAGGCCGCCGTGCGCGCGGGCATCGACATCCTGCTGCGGGAGGCGGGCATGGAAACCGCGGATGTGGCCCGCCTCTACCTTGCGGGCGGCTTCGGCTCCGCCATGCGCCCGGAAAGCGCGGCCCGCATCGGGCTCATCCCCGAAGAACTTTCCGACCGGGTCACAGTGCTCGGCAATGCCGCCGGTTCCGGCGCGCTGCGCTATGCGACCGAGGAAGGCGCGGCCGAAAGCGCCCTCGGCATCATCCGCCGTACCCGGTACATCGAACTTTCCGCCCACGCGGGCTTCACCGACGCCTACGTGGAACGGATGCTCTTTCCCGAAAGGGAATGAGGCTGGAAAGGGGGAAACCTTTCCGGCGAGCGGGACACCCGCGCGGATTGCCTTTTCCCCCCGGCTCTCACCCTCCTTTTCCCAAAGCGCTCGCAATGCGATGCGGGGAAAAAAGTGTTCCTTATGAATGAGGGTGCGGAAACATCCCGTTCGGGACATCCCCCGGAACTTTCCGGGCGAACAACGGCAGAGGCACGGCGGACCCGTTCCGCCTTACGATACGCTTCAGCAAACCCAGAGAGGCTTGTATGAAAAGATGGGCACATTCCAGTCTGATGGGGGGAGTCGGCGTCGGCCTGAACTTCCTCCGCGAAAAGGACTGCGAAAAGATCCATGAGGCATCCCTAGAAGTCCTGCACGACCGGGGCGCGTACTTCGACAGCGAAACGGCACGCGAAGTCCTGCGCGACCACGGCTGTTGGGAAGACGCGGACGGCTGCACCCATTTCCCGCGCACGCTTGTGGAAAGCGCGCTGGAAGCGGTCCCCGCCGAGTTCGTCCATCGCGGCAGGACGCCCGACGACGACATCCACATGGCGCAGGATCAGGTGTATGCCTCAAACTTCGGCGAAGGCATCTTCACCCATGACCTTGAAACCGGCGAACGCCGTTCCACCGTCAAGCAGGACGCCGTCGACATCCTGCGCGTGGTGGACTCGCTCGACAACATCCACATCTACAACCGCGCCATCGGCCCGCAGGACGTGCCGTCCGAATCCGCGTCGATGCACAATGCGGAAGTGGCGTTCTGCTACACCAGCAAGCCCATGCACCTGGTGTCCGGCAGCCCCTTCCAGACCAAGAAGATGATCAAGATGGCGGAAATCGCCGCCGGCGGAAAGGAAGAGCTCAAGCGCCGTCCGCGCACCGCCTTCAACCACACCACGATCAGCCCGCTCCGCATCTCGCATGAGGCTTGCGAAAACGCCATGATCGTGGCCGAGGCCGGGCTCCCCAACCACATCCTCGTCATGGTGCAGCAGGGCGCGACCTCACCCATCAGCTATGCGGGGAGCGTGGCCGTACACAACGCGGACTTCCTCGCCTTCAACACCCTGTTGCAATGCGTGAACAGGGGCAACCCCACCCTGTACGGCGCGTCCGCCTGCGTCATGGACATGAAAAAGGGCCTTTCCCTCGTGGCGGCCCCCGAAGTGTTCGTGCTCAACGCGGCAATGGCCCGGATGTCGAAATACTACAATATCCCGAGCTACATTGCCGGTGGATAGACGGACAGCATATGCAACGACGTGCAGGCCGGAGCCGAACGCGCTCTCAACCGCCTGATGACCGCGCTGGCAGGTGCCAGTGTTCTTTTTGGTCAGGGTATGCTTGAGACGGGACTTACGTTCGACATCCCGACCCTGCTCGTGGACGACGAAATCATTGATTATGTGCTGCGGATGCTGGCTGGCTTCAAGGTTGACGCCACAACCCTCTCCACAGACCTGATCAAGGAAGTCGGCCCCTTCGGCACGTACCTCGCTGAAATGAACACCTTCGAACATCTCGGCGACCTCAGCACCTACAACCTCATGAACCGCCGGAACTACGACATGTGGGCCGCCTCCGGGAAGCCCGATCTCTATGGGCAGGCCCGCGAACGCGCCAAGGAAATCCTCGCCACCCATAAGCAAAAGAACCCCTTGAGCCCCGAACAGGTCAAGGCCATCCGTGACGTCCTCGTGGACGCGGAAGGCGAACTCGGCGTCGCAGACTTCTGGAAGGGCAAGGAAGAGAAGCGCTTTATCGACAACGACCTTTATTAGGGCATCCCAAAGCGAAAAGGCTCTAACGGGCCGTCCGGCGGGGCTTCGGGTCCCCGCCGGAGTCGGAAAGATACCCGGCGCGTTTTCCTTTCCTCCTCTTGGGGAAAACGCGCCGGGGCACAAAACGGCCTTTCTTCGTTCCCCCCTCTATGCGGAAAAAACGACGCCCTGCCGCCGAATCTGCTCCCGTGCACAACGGGACGAATTTTCCACGGAAAACCGCGCCACACCCGCCAAGGAGCACCGTGCCATGACCATGACATCAAGAGAACGCTTCGCCGCGATGCTGAATCACAAGGCGCCTGACCGGATGCCCGTATACCCGCTGGTGAACAGCATATCGCGCCAGTCGCTCGGCATTACCTATGAAGAATGGACCAAGGACATCAACAAGTGCGCCGAGGCGATCATCCGCACCACGGACGAACTCGAACTCGACTGCCTGTGCACGCTGGTCGACCTCTCCGTGGAGGCCGCCGATTTCGGGCAGGAACTGCTGTACTTCAAGGACAAGGCCGCCTGCCCTGATCCCGCGCACCGCGTCGTCCCCACCGAAGGGGATTACGACAAGATCCCCCGCATCGATCCCGCCAAGGGCAAACGCATGAGCGAACACGTGGAACTCTGCCGCAAGCTCGTGGAGGCGCGGGGCAAGGACAAGCCCGTGGTCGCCTTCGTGTTCGGGCCGCTCGGCATCGTCAGTATGCTCAGGGGCCAGCAGGAAATGTTCATGGATCTGTATACCGCCCCGGACGAAGTGAAAAAGGGCGTGGAGATCGTCTCCGACGTGCTCTGCGATTGGATCGACCAACTCTGCGCCACGGGCATCGACGCGGTGATGTTCGATACGCTGTACGCCTCCCGGTCGATCATGAGCGCGGAGATGTGGGACGAGTTCGAGGGCGTCTACATGACCCGCATCGCAGAACGCGTGCGCTCCCACGGCTGCGCGGTGATGATCCACAACTGCGGGCAGGGCGCGTATTTTGACGAGCAGTACGAACGGATGAAGCCTGTGCTGTTCTCCTTCGCCCACCCGCCGCAGGGCTGCGCGGATATGAAGGAAGCCGTCGAAAAGTACGCCGACAAGATGATACTCATGGGCACCATCGATCCCGGTTGGTTCATGACCGCGACTCCTGAAACCCTGAAGGCGCGCGTGGAAGAAGAACTTGCCGTCTTCGGCCCTTCCAAGCGCTACGTCCTTTCGACCGGCTGCGAATACCCCGCCTGCCTCGACTTTGCCTTCCCCCGCCAGATGGTGGATATGGCGAAGGCGTACACCTACAAATAAAGGCGGGTTATCCCCATCCCGCCCTCCGCCCGCGGTTCCCCCGAACCCGCGGGCAGAGCTTCCCGGAACGGGGCCGCGCGGCGGAAGGGCCGGTTTCCCTCTCCCGGCCCCGCCAGCGTCCGGCCCCGTCATCAAAAAACGGGACGGGCCGCCCTTGTGCAGCCCGTCCCGTCAATGTTATTCATC
>OGGQ01000517.1_pt1 | contig 55883 bp, 47 predicted proteins | sample 1571191 | NCBI WGS metagenome assembly OGGQ01 (sample SAMEA2582061, study PRJEB24529) | metagenome | biome: Human gut stool | place: China | collected 2011
CGTTAGAACCGCTGCGCGCTTCACGGAGCGAGAGCGTGTCCCAATGAGGACCATATACTGCCCCGACATGCGCGGGAAGTTAACGGCAACTGTGAATCGTAACAAAACTGCTTTTCGGGCCGAAATTTTGCGTTGACAATGCAGTCCAACAATGCTATTATGAAAATTAGAATAGATTGAGGTAGAGGTTGCGTAAATCAAGAGTATCATATCGTATGTGTCAGGCACAGAAGAGGGTATGAGAAAGGGAGGAGCGCCGAAGGAGAGATATGCCTGCACATATATTTCCTGGGCATATGGCGAACAGCCATATGACTGTCACCATAAGGTGGAGAGCTACTGGTATCGAAAGGTTGTGCCGAGGCACAAACGACAGACACTAAGAGTTGGCGGCTCCGCCGGCTCTTTCTTTTTTTATTCAATAGATATGTACAGTAAACCAATTCTAGGAGGATATGAGATGGCTATTTTCACCGGCGCCGGAGTTGCGCTTATTACACCTTTTAAAGATAACAAAGAAGTAAACTATGATAAACTGGCTCAGATTCTGGAAGATCAGATTGCCAATAAGACGGACAGCATCATCATCTGCGGGACGACAGGAGAGGCTTCCACTCTGACCCATGAGGAGCACCTGGACGTGATCCGCTACGCGGTGAAGGTGGTCAATAAGAGAATCCCTGTGATAGCCGGTACCGGCTCCAACTGTACGGACACGGCGGTTTATCTGTCGCAGGAAGCGGAGAAGGCCGGAGCGGACGGACTCCTTGTGGTCACTCCTTATTATAATAAGGCCACACAGAAGGGGCTGATCGAACATTTCACCCTGATCGCAGATTCTGTGAAGCTGCCCATCATCATGTATAATGTCCCCAGCCGCACGGGATGCAACATCCAGCCGGCTACGGCGGCCTATCTGGGCAAAAATGTGGAGAACATCGTGGGCATCAAAGAAGCCAGCGGGGATATCAGCCAGGTGGCTATGCTGCAGCACCTGGCCGCGGGATGCCTGGATGTATATTCAGGAAATGACGACCAGATCATACCGCTGTTATCCCTGGGCGGTAAAGGTGTGATCTCTGTGCTTTCCAATGTGGCCCCGAGGCAGACCCATGAAATCTGTCAGAAGTTTTTTGATGGGGATGTGGCCGGAGCCGCGCAGATGCAGCTGGATGCGATTCCGTTAATCTCGGCTTTGTTCTGTGAGGTGAACCCGATTCCTGTAAAGGAAGCGATGAATCTGATGGGATGGGAAGCAGGACCCACCAGAAGGCCTCTTTCTCCCATGGAACCCCAGAATGTGGAGAAGCTTCGCAAGGCTATGGAGGAGTACGGAATCGCGTTAAAGTAAACCGCACGGAATCTCTGCCCGGGTGGCGGAGAACGTGCGCCGAAGAAAAGAGGAAGAGAAAATGGTTCGAATCATAATGCACGGATGTAACGGAAAAATGGGACAGGTGATCACAGGGCTGGCGGACCGGGACGGCGACGTTGAGATCGTTGCGGGAGTGGACCCGATGGACAGCGGAATGAATACCTATCCTGTATTCCCGTCCATAGACCTGTGTGATGTAGATGCGGATGTGATCATAGATTTCGCCTCGGCGAAAGCGGTGGATGCGCTGCTTGATTACAGCGTCAGGAGACAGATTCCGGTGGTGCTCTGCACTACGGGCTTAAGCGAGGAGCAGCTTGCACATGTAAAGCGCGCGAGCGCTTCAGTGGCGGTGCTTAAGTCGGCCAACATGTCTCTCGGCATCAACGTGATCTCGAAACTTTTGAAGGAAGCTGCAAGGACGCTTGCGGATGCGGGATTTGACATTGAAATAGTGGAGAAACATCACAATCAGAAGGTGGATGCTCCCAGCGGCACCGCTCTGGCGCTTGCGGATGCGATCAATGAGGAAATGGGCGGCAGGTATGAGTATGTCTATGACCGTTCCGGTGTCCGCGAAAAGAGATCCAGCGGCCAGATCGGCATACAGGCTGTGCGCGGCGGCAGCATCGTAGGCGAGCATGAGGTGATATTTGCAGGTACGGACGAGGTGATAGAGATTAAGCATACCGCTTATTCCAAAGCGATCTTTGCCAAAGGCGCTCTGCAGGCGGCTAAATATCTGGCGGGCAAACCGGCCGGTTGGTATGAGATGAAAGATGTGATAGGCTGATAAAAGGGGATGCAGGTTTTAGTGCCTGCATCCCCTTTTGCTTTGGTGCGCCTCTGGGCGCACCGCATTACATCCCATCATTTCAAAAAACTGTTCTCGTACAGCATATCTTGATAGACCGTGAGAGGAACCGTGAATTCCACCTCTCCCATGTATCCCGGAGCAACATCATATTCGTCAAATACGATGACGAGATTGCGGTCCGTATCCAGATAAAATTCCTGATTAGGCTTAATCTGACGGAAATTCGCGTCCCCGTCCTCCTCTTCCAGAAAATAGTATGCCTCCGGATCCTCCGCCATCCGCTTTGCCATCTGCTCCCTGATGTTCTCCGATATCGCCGTGATATAATCCGTTCCGGCAGCAAATGCGTCCGCCAGGATGACTTCCTGGTCGGTGGCCTTGTCAAAATGATAGATTTTGCTGTAGGTGGCGGAACCGCCTGTGTTTTCCACAGTATCCAGCCGCAGTGAGAAAAGCCGCTCATCTTCCGGAAGAACGGTACAGACGGTATCCACACCTACGTGCGGAACCTGCCCTCCGGCATTCAGCACCGCCGCTTCATAATCATCGATGATCTGCTGAGTATATTCCTCAATGGTCCGATTCAGCTGTTCCTCACCGGGCGTCAGCGTCTGGCCGTCCTTAGAAGGGATGATCTGCGGTGTCGCAATATTCGCCTCATGGCCGTCCCCGCGCTCCGTGTAACCGCGGAAGGTGAGCAGCTCGGAGAGCGCTCCCAGAATGGGAACAGATCCCATGGCCCTGGCGATCTGCGGGCTGCTGTTTACTAAGATCACAATGGTAAGCATGGCGGCAGCAACGCCCAGAATGCCGCGGCCTGTGATGCGGATAATGGCCTTATTCCGCCGTTCCTTTTTAGCCCTGGCCATGGCATTTTTAACTTTCCGCTTAAGACTGGCCGGGGCCTGATAGGCTTCATATTCTTTCTTTAGATCTTCGATCCTGTTCATACATTTTCCTCCAGTAACGCATACAGCATGATTATGCTTCCCTGAACTCATTCAGTTCGACCTTCAGTATCTTCAGCGCACGGTACAATCTGGACTTTACAGTGGACTCATTTTCTTCCAGAATCCTGGCGATATCGGAGAGCTTAAGATCCTCAAAAAAGCGCAGAATGATTACAGCGCGTTCGTTTGGTTCCAGCTTTTTAAGGGAATCCATGACATCAAAGTTCGTATATTCCTGGATATACTCCTGCTGGTAATCCTCCACTCCCGGCACTTCTCTTTTTCTGATTTTCAGACTATCCAGAGCGGTATTAATCACAATCCGATAAACCCAGGTTTCGGCATACTGGGCATTTTTTAATCCTTTACTGTTTTTCAGGGCTTTATAGGCACTTTCCTGCACAACATCCATGGCATCCTCCGGTGACTGTACATAGCTGTAAGCCAGGCGGTAATACTTTTGGTAATTGTTCGTGAAAAGTTCCTCTATCCGGGTATTGATCTGCTTAAGCAAGGAGGCACCTCCACAAAGTATCTTCTGTATCTGCAGCTACATTAATTAGACGACCGCTTCCGATAAAAAGTTTCAATTTAAATGCTTAAAAAATATGGTAATTTTTGTATAAATAATCACAATGTATAATGAGCATATTATTGATAGGCAGGACTTTATATAAGCCTCACCAAAAGTATTACAGAAACCATATAGGAAAAGGAGAGTGCACAATGAAGGCTATGAAAAAATCTTTCTTAGCATTACTGCTCGTTCTGATGATCTGCATGTTGACCGCGTGCGGCAACGATAAGGATAAAAACAATCAGAGCAGCACCAGCGCGTCACAGACTACGAACCAGTCTACATCAGCGCCTACACAGGGCGTTACAACAGGCTCTGAGGATATGACAACCGGTATGAACGGATCCGACGGCATGAACGGGACCAATGGAACCAACGGCACAAACGGAACCGATGACGGTGTTGTCGGAGGTCTGCTGGATGATCTTGGCAATGATGTCAGCAGAGGTGTAGATGATATCAGCGAAGGCTTAAACGAAAGCGGAAGCGGCGCTGCGGAGTCTACAAAGCGTTAGTTTAGTTTAATGAAAATGGCTTTTCCCATTAGTTTGGGAAAAGCCATTTTGCATGAAATCATTTAGTTGCAGGCGTCTTTAAACTCCGTCCAGATCTTCCCGTGCAGATCCTCTGCCTCCTGGGAGATATTCTGGATGGCTTCTCCCTCGGTCACGGTATCCGGAACCACAATGAGATCATGCATCTCTTCGGAGATATAGGGCTCTGCCGCCTTGTTGGTGCAGTAGTAACCGATATATTCGAAGCACTGCGCGGATACTTCCGGCTGCAGTATGTAGTTCAGGAACTGGTGGGCCGCATCGCTGCTGGGAGCTTTGGAAGGGATGAAGCCGGCCATGATGCCGAATCCGAGCCCTTCTTCCGGATAAACCACCTTCAGGTCGGGGCGCTCTGCTAAAGCCATGGTGATCTGGGAGGTGTACATAAATGCCACGCTGGCCTCACCGCTGATGATATAGTCCTGTGTATTGTTGTCGTTGATCAGGCGGATGTTGGGCGCTAACTCCATCAGTTTGTCGCCGGCAGCCTGGATCTGATCCAGATCCTGTGTATTAAAGGACTCGCCCATGGTCTTTAACGCGATGCCGTCGATTACACGGTAGTTGCCGATGATCGCGACACTGTCCTTAAGAGAAGGATCCCACAGATCGCTGTAGCCTTTGATATCGAGGTTTACCAGCGCCGGATCGTAGATAATGAGCGGGATGCCCGCGCCGTAGGGAACGGTGTATTCATCGGATGGGTCATAAAACTGTCCCTGGTACAGAGAATTGACATTGGAGAAATTGGAAAGCTTGCTCTTATCCAGTTTCTGAACCAGGCCCTGCTGAATCGCCAGCTCAATGATATAGTCATCCGCAATGACCAGGTCATAATCGCCGCCTTCCGCCTCGGAGAGTTTTGACAGCATGTCTTCGTCGTAGTCAAAATTGGAGTAGTTGATGCGGATTCCGGTATCCTTTTCAAAGGCGTCCAGAACCTCCTGGGGGAACATTCCGTCCCAGGTGAACAGATTCAGCTCTTTCTTTTCACCGCTTTGGCAGGCGCTTAAGGAACATACCATAGCGATACAGAGCAGCAGTGCCAGTACTTTTTTGAACTTCATAATTGACCTCCTTTTTTTATGTCACCAGCCGCAGGCTGATGACCTGCGCACACATTCAGTGTGCTTCCCCTTTTTAATGTTACTTTATTGGAACCTACTTCTGCTTCTTTTTAATCCGGGAGGATAAGAAGAGCAGAAATACGGTTACAACCAGGATCACGGTGGACAGAGCGTTGATTTCCGGGGTGACGCCCGTCTTCATCTTGGTGTAGATCTTGATGGGCAGCGTATTAGTCTTAGGCCCTGTCACAAAGATGCTGATAACCACGTCGTCAAAGGACATGGCAAAGGCCAGCAGCATGCCGGAAGCGATGGCCGGCATGATTAACGGAAGCACGATATCAAAAAATGCTCTTACCGGGGACGCTCCCAGATCCCTGGCCGCTTCTTCCAGGGATTTGTCCATGCCGATCAGGCGGGCTTTCACCATCATAAAGATGTACGGAATACAGAAGGTGGTATGGGCCAGCACCAGCGTGGTCATGCCAAAAGGCAGACCTAACAGGGAGAAGAACGCCAGAAATACCATTCCCAGTATGATCTCCGGTATCATGATCGGAATGGTGGAGATGTATTCCACGATGCCTTTGGATTTAGACTGGATGCGGGACATGCCCACAGCGCCCAGGGTGCCGATGACGGCGGAAGCGCTGCAGCTTAAAGCAGCCAGTATGAGGCTGTTTCTTAACGCTTCTTTCAGATCCCGGTCCCCCATCAGCTCTTCATACCATTTCAGCGAAAAACCGCCCCAGATAGAAGAGATCTTGGATTCGTTGAAGGAATAAAATACGGTCAGTACAATGGGCAGATACATGATAACCAGTATGACGCCCAGATAGATATTCGGAAGTTTGGTTCTGTTTTTCAAAATAATCCCTCCAGGTCCTTGGTATTGGTGACTTTCCTGTATATGCCGATGATGAGGGAAGTCATGATCATCAGAACTACGGACAGTGCCGCCGCGAACGGCCAGTTGCGGCCCTTGGTGAGCTGTTCCTGTATGATAGAGCCCACCAGAACAACCTTATTGCCTCCCAGGATATCCGCGATAAAGAAGAGCCCCATGGACGGAACAAAGGTCAGCACCACGCCGGATAACAGGCCGGGCAGGGTGAGCTTCAGCGTAACGGTAAGAAACGCCTTCATCGGGGAAGCGCCCAGATCCCTGGCCGCTTCCACAAGGGACCAGTCCATCTTTTCCGCGCTGGAGTATACGGACAGGATCATAAACGGCAGCAGGGCGTATACCATGCCCACCACTACGGCCGGGTAGGTGTAGAGCAGTTTGAGCGGGTCCTTTGTGATACCCAGCCCCATCAGTACCGAGTCCAGAACACCGTTGCTCCGAAAGATGATGATCCAGCCGTAGAGGCGGATCAGCGCACTGGTCCAGAAAGGGATCATTAAAAGCGCCATCATCCTTTTTTTCCAGACGCTGCTCAATTTGGCCATAAAGTAGCCGTAAGGATAGCCGAGCAGGATGATCAGGATGGTGGAGGTGAAGGCCAGCTTCAGGGACTCCGCAAAGGTTTTCAGATAGATGGGCTCAAATATTTTCTTGTAATTGTCCAGCGTGAATTCCCCTACCACGCCGAAGACTTCGGCCCTGGTCATAAAGCTTAAGGCTATCATATAGATCAGGGGTCCTGCCACAAAGATCAGCGTGAAAATATAAAGGGGAATGACGCTGACCCAGATTTTACTGTGTTTTTTCATAGTCTATTCTTCCACCTCTACCGCGTGCTCCGGATTCCAGCCCGTATGCACGGTTTCTCCGACTTCTGTCTTGATATTGATGCCATGGCGGCTGGCCACGATCTCCTCACCGGACTGCAGACGCAGCACCACCCGCAGCATGCCGCCGGCGAAGGATTTCTCCAGGACGGTGGCGGTATAGGGGCAGTTATCGGGATCATTGATCAGGATGTTTTCACTGCGCACGGCCAGCGTGACTGCACGGCCGTCTCTCTGACATGTAATGATGTTGGCATTGCCGATGAAACGGGCCACAAAGCTGCTCTTCGGCGTATTATAGACTTCATCGGGGGTGCCGATCTGTTCAAATACTCCTTCATTCATGACCACGATGCGGTCGGACATGTTGATGGCCTCTTCCTGGTCATGGGTGATGTAGATAAAGGTGATTCCCAGCTTTTTCTGCAGACGTTTGAGCTCCAGCTGCATCTGGCGGCGCAGCTGCAGATCCAGAGCGCCCAGCGGCTCGTCAAGCAGCAGCACCTGCGGATGGTTGACGATGGCGCGCGCGATGGCCACGCGCTGTCTCTGGCCTCCGCTAAGTTCCGACGGCATGCGCTTGTCATAGCCTGGAAGCTGCACGAGCTGCAGCGCTTTTTCCACTTCGGACGCGATCGTTTCCTTGGGAACTTTGCGTATCTTCAGGCCATATCCCACATTGGCGGCCACCGTCATGTGCGGGAACAGCGCGTAGTTCTGAAACACCGTATTGACATCCCGCTTATGCGGCTCCATATCCGTGATATCTTTGCCGTCCAGCAGCACCTTGCCGCTGTCAGGCGTCTCCAGGCCAGCGATGATGCGCAGGGTGGTGGTCTTGCCGCAGCCGGAGGAACCCAGAAGGGTGATGAACTCTCCCTTATGGATTCCAAGGCTGATTCCCTTTAACACTTCCACGTCGCCGAAGCTTTTCTTTATATCTACCAGATCCAATAGTACTTCGCTCATAATTCTCCTCTTCTCCTCATTGCTTTCGTCTTTATGGTCACAGGCGGATCACTCTGCCGGACCGCTCTCCGGTAAAGACTGCCCCGTCCACTGCAGGGCGGCCCTGCACAAACACGTAGGGGATGCCTTTCGGTTTGGCATCGGGAAGCCCCTCGTGGGGGAATCGGGCCATATCGCAGATCCTTACAGGGTCAAACAGCACCAGATCTGCGTCCATGCCGGGCTTTACAATTCCCTTATCTTTAAATCCGAAGGTGGATGCCGGCAGCAGCGTGGCTTTAAATATGGCTTCTTCCAGTGAGAGCAGCTTCTGTTCCAGGACCATTTCCTTAATATATTTGGGGAACGATCCCGCGATCTGCGGGTGTCCCTCGCCTTTTTTATATTCGCCTGTGTCGGTGGACGGCATGGCATAGGGCCTTTTTAAACATTCATACACATCCCCGGGCGTGCCCTCGCAGTAGATGACGGAGTCATCGGGATGGTTTTTGCGCAGGTTTAGCAGCAGTTCTTCATCCAGCGTCCGGCCGATATAGGGGCCGGTGGCCACAACCATGTTGCCGTAATGCAGATTGTTGTCGTGCAGCAGCTGCGGATCATAGGTGGCAGTGCCCACGTAGGTGGACCAGCTGGTATACATGCCGCTGTCGATCATGATATCAAGCCCACGGCTTTTGGCGTCTTCCACGATCTGCAGCGCGTCATTTACCGAACTGGCACAGTACTGGTAAACGAAATGGGAGAGCAGCATGCGCGCTCCGGACAGCTTTGCCACGGTAAAAAGTTCATACAGTGAGTAGAGATCGTGTTCCGTAAACAGGCGGGAGTGCACGGAGCAGACTCTGTTGTACTTCGCCCCGACTTTAGACAGGGCGATCACCTCATCAAGGGAAGCGCCGGGCGAATAATCCAGACCGAAGGACACGCCGCAGGCACCCTGGGAGAGGGCCTGATCCGCAAGCTCCGCCATTCGCCGGATTTGTGTACAGTCTGCAGGCGCATATTCATCCGTCAGGCCGATTGCATGGCGCAGGCTGAAGCTGTGCCCCACCATTTCCGCCTGATTGATGAAAAAGCCATGTTTCTCCTGTTCCTCGAAAAAAGTCTTTAAACACATGGGGCTTAGGCCGCAGTTGCCGCCCACCGTGGTGGTGATGCCCTGACAGGCGGAGAGCTCACCGGAATAGGGCTGGCCGTCCACATGGCCATGGGCATCGATAAATCCGGGGGATACGATCAGGCCGTCCGCATTGATTTCGCGGGCCGCATTGAGAGGCGTGTCGGAGAGTTCTGTGATCCTGCCTCCCAAAATTCCCACATGTTTCTTTATCAGCTGTCTGTGCTGCGTATCCACCACCGTGCCGTAGTTGATGGCGAAGTCTAGCATTTCTTACACATCTTCCGGTTCCATTCCAGCAGATCCTTCCGCTGAAACGGCTGTATATCCGAACACCGGACATCTTCCAGCAGTTTTTGAGCCAGGCCGTTTAACGTCACGCATTCCGCACAGTCCGGAGAGGACTGGTAAATGGTTCTGCCGAGCTCGGAGCACTCCTCAAGCCTGTGGCACTGATGCACACAGCTTAAAACCGGCACATTTACCGCTTCCGCAAAGGCGGCGGGCAGGCCGCAGTTATGTGCGCGCTCATCCTCGCTGATGATGAGCTGCACCGGCAGGGTCTGATGCGCCGAATGGCTTTTGATCGTATTTAATATGCAGTTGGCCGTAGCGATGGAAGGAAATCCGGAATTGATAAAAATCACGCTGCGGCTCCAGGCATGGTTTCTTATGGGCAGCATATACCCGCTGCAGGGACTGTCCACGGAGACATCATAAAACAGAAAGTCCAGGGCCAGTTTATCGTAGATGCCCTGGCTTACCAGCATGTCATCGATCATATCGATGCTCCTGGCCATACAGCCCACCCCGGGGTCCAGGCTGCCAAGCTCCATACAGTATACGCCGCAGCCGCTCTTTACAATATAATCTTCCAGGTTTAATACGTATTTTTCCCTGTATTCTTCCAGCACGGGGATGATATCCTGATCGCCGCGCAGTATCGCGGTGGAATTCAGGCTGATATCATTGCCGATCTGCAGCACGTGATATCCCATATTTGAGAGCGCTGCGCTTAAATGGCAGATGATCGTGGATTTCCCGATCCCGCCTTTTCCTAAAAAACCGATTTTCTGAATCATAATCTGCCTCCCAGAAACCGGAAACCTTCAAAAGTTTCCGGAACAATTGCTATGCACCGGCCATTTCTTCAATGAAATGTATGTATTCCTCTGCGGTAAATACAGGGGTGAATTCGGAAATAATTTTACGGCCTTCCGCCGCGTGATCCTTAAGCAGGCGGTACGCGGTGAGCGCCATCATCTTAGCGGGGATGATATATGCCCTGACCGGATCGGTTATGGCAAAATCGGAGGCATGGAGCGACCCGCAAAAACCTCCGTGTGTGAAATTGACCACCGGCATGATATGGGACAGATCGCCCACATCCGTACATGCGCCGTTAAACATGGAAGGGGTGGCGCATTCATAGGAAACCTCTTCCTTTAAAAGCTCCGCTGCATCAATCAGTGCGGGATCCGCAGGCCTTGCGATGACCGGCAGATATCCGGGCATGTTTCGGATCTCGGCTTTCGCGCCGAATGCGTGCGCCGCGCCTTCAAACACCCGGTTCACCTGACCGCAGACCCTTTTGATCGCGTTAAGCGATCCGGCCCGGATCATCTCTTCCAGGACAACCTCTTCAGGAACCACATTGACGGCGTCCCCTCCCTTTAGTAATATGCCGTGCACGCGGATGTGTTCGTCATCGGGAAAGGTTTCACGCAAAAGCCCCAGCATATTCATGCCGGATGTGGCGGCGTTTAAGGCGTTGATACCGTTCCAGGGGGCTATGGCGGCGTGGCTGGCTTTTCCGTGCATGATGATTTTTTTGGACAGAAATCCGTTGGCGGCAACGTTTCCTAATAAAAGGCCCGCATCGGAATGCGCCATATGTACATGACAGGTCATAGCAATATCCACCGTATCGAAAACTCCAGTGCGGATCAGTTCGCTCTTGCCGGAACCGCTGAATTTCACGCCGTAGGCGGATTCCACTTCACGCCTGGTGGAGTCCGGCACGTATTCCTCGGCCGGGACAGCCAGAAAGGAGATCTCCCCGCAAAGCGCGCTGCGCACCGCAGGATCGGACAGCGCGATGGCAGCCCCCAGCATGGCGGTAAGCTGTGCGTGGTGGCCGCAGGCGTGGGCGCAGCCGGTAGCCGCATCGGCATAGGGGTGGTCACGGCATACTATGCCGTCCAGCTCCCCGATCACGGCGATATGTGCCCCGGGACTGTCTAAAGTGCAGGCAAGCCTTCCTTCCACACCGGTTACAGCCAGCCCTTCACGCACGGAAAGCCCCAGCCTGCGAAACTGTTCCGCGGTTTTACCTGATGTGCGGACTTCGTGAAAACCGGTCTCAGGATGGCGGAAGATATCCTCGGCGAACTCAAGCAATTCACCGGAACGGGCGTCGATGGCGTCCAGAATTTTCCTCTCAATGGCATCCACTGTTTTAAACCCTCCAAAACGCATATTACTTTATCTAAAGTTTAGTAAAACTGAACTTTTAACACAAATTGAAATCATTATAATATTAATTGCCAAATAAATCAACTCCTTTTATATCAAAACTGACAGAATGTGAAAAAAAAACAGGCTCTCTTGCTTTTCAAAAGGGGTAGGAGTATAATATGCGCGTAGGCAGCGGTCCGTAAAGGGCCGGACTTTGCCAGCCCCTTCAGGTTTTTACCCTCCAGGCGGCCCAAGGATAAAAAGAAAGAGGAGAAAAGTGATGGAAAAACTGGATTTACTGTACGAAGGAAAAGCAAAAAAAGTTTACAAGACTGACGTGGAGGACGTCCTGATTGTAGATTATAAGGACGATGCCACCGCGTTTAACGGACTGAAAAAGGGCACCATCGTAGGCAAAGGCGTGATTAACAACAAGATGTCCAATCACATCATGAGACTGCTGGAAAAGGAAGGCGTACCTACCCATCTTGTAGAAGAATTAAGTGACAGAGAGACCGCAGTAAAGAAAGTTCAGATCGTACCGCTGGAAGTAATCGTAAGAAATATCGCGGCAGGAAGTTTTTCCAAGAAAATGGGCATTGAAGAAGGCAGAAAGCTGCTTTGCCCCACACTGGAGTTCAGCTATAAGGATGACGCGCTGGGCGATCCGTTCATCAATGATTACTATGCGCTGGCACTGGGCCTGGCAACGCAGGAAGAGATCGACACCATTGCTAAATACGCTCTGAAGGTCAATGAAGTGATGATTGAGTATTTCAAGAGCATCGGCATTGAGCTGGTGGACTTTAAGATCGAGTTCGGCAAGACCTCGGACGGAACTATCATCCTGGCGGATGAAATCTCTCCGGACACCTGCAGACTGTGGGACATCAACACCCATGAGAAGCTGGATAAGGACCGTTTCCGCAGAGATCTGGGCAATGTGGAAGATGCATATGAAGAGGTATTCAAGCGTCTGGGCATCCATAAATAATATAGAATTAAAGATAATTGAGTAAAGGCATAGATTATGAAGAGGCAGCAGACAGGGGAAGACCCGGCCCGCTGCCTTTAAAAAAATACCGTAAGATGAAGCACACTGAAGTGTGCGCAGGTCATCAGCCTGCGGCTGGTGACAAGATAAGGAGGAAGAATTTTTATGTATGACAAATACTTAAGTCCGCTGTCCGAGCGTTATGCGAGCGAGGAGATGCAGTATATTTTTTCACCGGATAAGAAGTTTCGCACATGGAGGAGGCTGTGGATCGCGCTGGCGGAGACCGAGAGAGAATTGGGACTGCCGGTGACCCAGGAGCAGATCGATGAGCTGAAGGAACATCAGGACGATATTAATTACGAAGTTGCCAGGCAGAGGGAGAAGGAGGTTCGTCACGATGTGATGTCCCACGTGTACGCATACGGCGTGCAGTGCCCGAAAGCCAAGGGCATTATCCATCTGGGAGCCACCTCCTGCTATGTGGGGGATAATACGGATCTGATCGTGATGACCGAGGCTCTGCGGCTGGTGAAGAAGAAACTGGTGAATGTGATCGCAGAGCTGACGAAATTTGCGGATAAGTATAAGGCGCAGCCCACGCTGGCGTTCACCCATTTTCAGCCCGCGCAGCCGACCACGGTGGGCAAGCGCGCCACGCTATGGATGATGGAGCTGAAACTGGATCTGGAGGATCTGGAGTATCTGATCGGCAGCATGAGGCTGCTGGGCTCCAAGGGAACGACGGGCACCCAGGCGAGTTTTCTGGAGCTGTTTGAGGGAGATCATGAGAAGTGCAGGCGGTTGGATCAGAGAATCGCTGAAAAGATGGGATTTGAAGGATGTTATCCCGTATCCGGACAGACCTATTCCCGCAAGGTGGACAGCCGTGTGTTAAATGTCCTGGCGGGGATTGCCCAGAGTGCCCATAAATTTTCCAATGATATCCGTCTGCTGCAGCATTTAAAGGAGATCGAAGAGCCCTTTGAGAAGAGCCAGATCGGTTCCTCGGCTATGGCCTATAAGCGCAATCCCATGAGGAGCGAGCGCATCGCGTCCCTGGCGAACTATGTGATGGCGGATGCCATGAATCCCATGCTGACCGCCTCCACACAGTGGTTTGAGAGAACGCTGGACGATTCCGCCAATAAGCGGATCAGCATCCCGGAGGGTTTCCTTGCTGTGGACGGCATCCTGGATCTGTATCTGAATGTGGTGGACGGCCTGGTTGTATATCCGAAGGTGATTGAGAAACGGCTGATGTCGGAGCTGCCCTTTATGGCCACCGAGAACATCATGATGGATGCGGTGAAGGCCGGCGGCGACCGTCAGGAGCTTCATGAAAGAATCCGCAGCCTTTCCATGGAAGCGGGCAAAAATGTCAAGGTGAACGGCCAGGATAACAATCTGCTGGAGCTGATCGCGGCGGATCCGGCCTTCGGCCTAAGCCTGGATGACCTGAAAGCGGCCATGGACCCTTCCAGATATACCGGCCGCGCCACGCAGCAGGTGGAAGAGTTCCTTGCGTATGTGATCGCGCCGCTGCTTGAGGAGAATAAAGAACTGCTCGGGTTAAAAGCCGAGATCAATGTATAATCAATGTATAAGGCGGTAAGTTTTTGAACTGCCGGCCGTGAATGAAGGCGCCGTTTCCGGGTGATGGAGCGGCGCCTTTTTCATGCCTGGATCTGAAGTCCTTTTCTGTGCCGGAGATGAATCCCGATACCGAGAACGGTATGGTTTATATTCTGATGAATTCAGAAAAACCCCACACTATAGTTGCGATAAATTTATGAAAATTTGTTTTTTGTGAAAAATTTGCGAAAAACTTGTGTAAATACGTCGCGGCGGTTATAATAAATAAAGAAGAAGGGAGGCAGGCGCATGTTAGCGATAGAACTTATTAATTTAGTCAAAAATGTGACAAGGCAGAAATGCGAACGCCAGGACATCGAACTGAAACGCGCCCATGATGGAACGCCGGAGCGGCTGTATGACACGTTATCCGCTTTTTCCAATCAGACAGGCGGAGGTATTATTTTATTCGGCATAGATGAGAAAACGGATTACGAAATTGTCGGAGTTTATGATGCACAGGACCTGCAGGTCCAGGTGACCAATCAGGCGCTTCAGATGCAGCCTGTGGTCCGCCCTGTTTTTACTGTGGCTGAAATAGAAGGTAAGATAGTGGTGAGCGCGGAAATTTCGGAATGTGATATATTTGAAAAACCGTGTTTCTATAAGGGCAGCGGCAGACTGCGGGGAGCTTATATCCGTGTGGGGGAGGCGGATATGCCGATGACAGAATACGAAGTATACAGCTATGAAGCATTTAAAAGAAAAATACAGGATGAGCTTAGGCCCGTTTTGAGGGCATCGACGGATTCACTCGATCCGGACGCGCTTGCGGAATACTTTCTGAAGTTAAAAAAAGCCAAACCTAATCTGGCCAAACAGCCCAATGAGAAGATACTTAAGCTGCAGGGAATCACGGAACAGGGAATACCGACCGTAGCGGGGATCATGATGCTGGGCGAATATCCTCAGGCTTTTTTTCCGCAGCTTAGCGTCACGGCGATGGTGGTGGACGGGACGAAATTCGGCGGTTTGGGGGTGAATGGCGAGAGATTTATTGATAATCAGCGCATTGAGGGAACCCTGACCCAGATACTGGAAGATACGCTTGCCTTTATACGGCGAAATATACGCAACGCAACGATTGTAGATGATGAGGGCAAGAGAGCGGACCGCACGGAATATCCGATGAAGGCGGTGCGTGAGATCGTATTGAACGCTTTGATACACCGGGATTACAGCATCCATACGGACAATTCTCCGATCCGTGTAATTTTGTACAGCGACCGCCTGGAGGTGGAAAATCCGGGAGGCCTGTATGGCAGAATCACGTTGGACGAGTTGGGAAAAGTGGCCGCGGACACCAGAAACCCCTTTATTGCGGGCGGTCTGGAGGTAATGCTCGGAACTGAAAACCGATTTTCGGGCATTCCGACCGTTGTGGATGAGATGGAGAGGGCAGGGCTGCCACCGGCAGTTTTTGAAAGCCAAAGAGGCATCTTCCGCGTTACCCTGTATAACCGTCCTTCAGGCGGGAAACGGGAATTCGCAGTTTCGGAAGCTCTTCCGGATGCGATGCAGCAGATCCTGTTTTACTGCGAACGTCCCAGGAGCCGCACGGAGATTGCGGACTATATCGGCATTGACAGCCCTTATTATGTAGTATCTAAATATATACGCCCGCTGCTGGAAATGGGCAGGCTTAAGATGACATTGCCGGAAACTCCTAAAAGCAAGAATCAGAAATATTATGTGCCTTCAGGAACAGGCGTCCTGTAACAGGTGCTCTAAAGTGAAAAGGCTGTGACGCAGCCGCCGCAGCCTTTTCATTGGCAAATCATTATGAGATCATATGCTGTCCGGATCCTCCGGCAGATATTCCCCGGCCATATCCAGAGAGGTAATGACATTCAGACACCATTGTGACACCGAATTGGTGGAAATCCAGGGGATTTCTTTCTTTACGGAGCCGGCAGGCGCATCCGCCAGATTTTCATAGGAAAACGGATATTTCTTACGGTCCTTAGTCAGGATCTCCCAGATCCTGCGGCCCAGCGCCTCATCCTTTTTCTTTTCTGCGGCGAAGGATACCAGCGTGGCGGCAGCGGAAGGGAAGGACCAGTCCTTATAACCGACCACATCGTTGGTGGCGGCCGCTTTCTCCTCGGGTGACAGGTAATAGAAGGAACCGTATTCCACCAGCATTTCCTCCCATACGGGGTCTTCCAGAACATCTGCCAGCTCCACATAGAGCTGCGGCCCACCCATGCAGGCTGCCAGATGGGAACCGCCGGTGCTCTGTTCACCGATGTAATAGAGCCTGCCGCTTTCGGGATCGTATCCAAAATCCACGCCGGAGATCAGCCGGTAGGGGGCCTGTGACAGGCAATGCACCCCGGTGCGCAGCTTATCCGCGTATTTCTGATCCTCAAAACGCTCCCAGCGCGTGAACCAGTTAAAACAGTAGGATGACCAGTCCGGGCCGGAACGCGCATGGGTGGGATAGGGCGCGTTGGGGTCCTTCTCATAGTGATTGCGCAGCGGATCGGCATGGATGGTGGTGAAATCCACGTCCTTAACCTCGTCCAGCACATCTCCGGTGCGCTCATCCCCTGTCAGGTAATAGTAAAAGCGGTGATGGCCGCACATGGATATGCGGGCTTCTTTGGCGGAACCTCCCCAGTGTTTTACATTGTGGCGGCTCCCAAGACCCTTGAATTCTCCCATATGCAGCACATCCACATCCCTGGTATGCCGGCACATGGCCTCGGCCATGAGAAAGATGTCCGGCCGGCCTGTGCGCAGAAATGAATACCACAGCCAAAGTGTGGGAACCAGCTCCGTATTCTGCCAGGCCCAGCCGCCCAGATCGTACCGCCAGCAGTGGCGGGTGCTGTCATAGGAATGCATGACATCGCCGTAATTCCACAGCCCGTACCATTTCCTGGCCTCGATCTCATTCTGATAGAAACCCACAGCCTGATCCAGGCACTGCTCCAGCCACTGCTTAGAAGGCGTGGAGCGATCGGGAAGGGACCATCTGCCGAAGGCGCGCACATCGTGATAATAGGACGGCTCGCAGACTAATAGCTCCGGCGTCTGCGCCAATTTGGCCCGCGTCAGCAGTTCCCGGTCTGCGGGGCAGCTGCCATGATAGAAATCCAGGGTGAGTTCGTTGGTGACGGCGATCCCGTAAGGCGTGCTGCGGGTGATATCACCTGCGCCGTAATAGGCCTGGCTGCAGCCTTTTGTGTCGTAGAACCGAAGATCCATTGCTTCTCCGTAGGGGGTCCAGAACCAGGCGTTATACCGCGCTTCATCGGTGAGCAGGCCGGATACCTCCAGTCCGGAGGGATATTTCTGCCAGAAATCTTTCATGCCGATTCCCAGCCCCTGGTTTTCATCCCCTGCGTAGAGATAACCCATGGAGCGGTTCCCCTCCAGGGAATCCACCGGCGCGCAGTCAGGCGCTCCTGTGGTTTTGCGGACGCGGAAATGCTCGCTGGAATCCTGGATGAGCTGATAGCCGTCCCAGAAATTCATATTATCCATGGCCTTAAAGGGATCCGGGTCGCGCGCAGGGTCTAAGGACAGGTTTTCACCGTCTATCTGTGCCCGGTACAGATCTTCCGGAAGCGCCGGATGCCAGCTCTTTAACAGCACGCAGGATTCCTTTTGCAGCCCGCCATCGCCGGCGATGCGGACCTTTCTGTTATAAATGGGGCCCTGCACCGGAGCGTCAAACTGCATGCCGACAGACTGAATGAAATCGGTTCTGTGGTCCATATCGTAGCAGAAGGTGTGCATGATCCGCAGTTTATCGCTGTCCCGGTACAGATAATAGCGTAGTGTAAACGGCAGCGCCTGACCGCGGAAATCGGGACAGCCGGTTTCTTCGGGGACATGGATGCCGGACAGTTTGACAACCGCACGCAGTGGGCCTACCTCTTCCACAGTATAGGTATCCGCTGTGCCGAAATACGGCATGATATCGCTGACCGTGCGTGTTCCCTGCTGTCTGTGGTGGCTGATCTGCACTGTCAGGCTGCCGCGGCGGATATACTCCCTGTCCTGAAAGGATACGGAAGGCACGCAGCTTCCGTCTTTGGTAAACAGGACCCGGAGGCTTCCGAGGCGGATGAACAGGCGGTCAGGCCCGTCATCGATCTTAGTATTTTCATCGGAATCCCTGTCTAAGGAGGGGCTTCGGTGATCCGGAGACAGAAACATCCGGTCGGAAGCGCTGTGGGTCAGATCCGCCGTATGGAGCGTCCATTTGACGCTTCCGTCCGGCCAGTAGGCCCGTACCGAGGATTGAAGGGGCAGTGTGCGGGCGGTTTCATCCTCCAGATTCCAGGTATCTGTTCTTTTAACCTCGCCCTTCGCCCAGGGAACTCCGAAGGTTACATAAGAAGCTCCAGGTATACGGTGAAGGCGGTGTAAAGCAATCTTTGTCTGTGACATCACATTCAATTCTCCTTTCCCTGTCACCAACCGAAGGTTGATGACCTACGCACACATCAGTGTGCTTCCTCTTTCCCTGTCACCAACCGAAGGTTGATGACCTACGCACACATCAGTGTGCTTCTGCCATATATAAGGCCGGCCGCCCACGGTCAAACTGCGGGCGGCCGGCAATGAGCTGCAAAATTCTGGTTTATTTGCTGTAGCTTGCGTTTACTTCTTCGATGACCTTGTCGCCGCCCTGCTGTCTCCAGCTTTCGATGACGGATTTCCATCCTTCTTCATCCAGTTCGCCGACGATGTACTGGATTCTGGCGTCGGAGATCAGCTGATCCAGCTGAGCGCCTACGGAGTTATAGGTATCGGAGGTGCGCAGCAGAGCCTTGCCGGGGTTGCTGACAATATAGTTTTTGTTTTCTGCCTGTACATCCAGCACCTGTGCAGCCAGTTCGTTGGCAGGAGTCTGCTTAAAGAGCTTATCCGTTACATTCATCATGATCTGGTTAAAACCGTCGCTCTCACCCAGGGAAATGATGCCGGTGCCGAGCTTGGTAACTGTGCCGTCTTCGTTGACTTCATAATCCGTTCCTTCAATTCCGTAGGTGAAAAGGTTCTGGCAGTATTCATCGTTGAGCTTATCGAGGAAGGTCAGGCAGCGGTCCAGATCCTCTTCTGTTTTGACAGATGCCTTTGAAACAGCCAGGATGCCGGAGAAACCGTCGGTAGACGGAGCAACTTTGCCGGCAGGAGTCTCAAACGATGCGGTAACCGTAAGGCTGGCATCGATGTTTTCCGTGTTAAAGTGCGTATAGAAAGAGTTCGCTTCATCGGCGTCACTGATATATACGCCGGTCTGCTGAGCCTTGAACGCATCTTTTACGCCGGAGTTCTCCAGAGTGGCGAAATCTTCATTCAATATGCCCTCATCGTATAAGCCTTTCAGCCAGTTCATGGATTCGAAATACTCATCGAACAGAAACGCGGGCTGCAGTTTGCCGGACGCGTCTTCACCCCATCCGTTGGGAGCGCCGAACCAGAGGCCGGCCGTATCAAAACCGGTGGACGCTTTGGTGGAAACAAGGCCCCAGGTATCATTCTGGCCGTTGCCGTCAGGATCGTTAAAGGTGAACTGTCTTAAGATTTCCTCAAATTCATCCAGCGTTGTGGCGGGCTTGAGGCCGAGCGCATCCAGCCAGTCCTGGCGGTAAACGATGCCGTGGCGCATAAGCGTACGGGAACGGGGGATGCCAAAGACTTTGCCGTCAATCGCAATATTCTGCATTACGATGTCATCGATCTGGGACAGGTTTTCGTATTTGGACAGATAATCGGTCAGATCCCAGAACGCGCCTGCACGGCAGTTCTGTACCGCGTTGGAATCGATGGATTTTAGCAGGGTGATTTCAGGAAGCGTGCCGCCTGCGATCATGGTGCTGATCTTATCGGTGTAGTCCGCATCCAGTATCCAGGTCCATTCGATATCATAGCCGGTGTATTCCTCCAGCTTCTGTACCAGGATGTTATCCTCGGTAACGGGGTTTCCGTTAAAGGTCAGGCTCATAATGCTGACTTTCTGGCGCTCCTCGGATCCCTTGGTGGTCTGGTCCGCAGCAGAAGTCTGCGTCTGTCCCGAATTGGCGGCAGATGTGGTGGTGCCTTCATTGGCGGTGTTGCTCTGGCAGCCTGCCATGCTGCCGATCAGCAGCATGGCCGATGCGGCCAGGGCGGTTAGTCTTTTGATGGATTTTTTCATGTTGGTTCCTCCTTATATGGTTTTAATTTTAGAACTTTTGAGTTAGTATGCCGGCAGATCAGCCTTTTACGGCGCCTACGATCACGCCCTTGGTAAAATGCTTCTGCAGCAGCGGATAAACCAGAAGGATGGGCAGCGTGCCGAATACGATCACGGCCATCTGGATGCTTTCCGCCGGAGGCCGGGTGGCCAGCTCGTCAAATTCGCTGCCGTCGATCACGCCGTTTGCCAGCATGATGATCTGACGGAGCATGATCTGCAGCGTCCATTTCTTCATATCGTTGATATACAAAAGTGCGCTTGTATAGCTGTTCCAGTAGCCCACCGCATAGAAGAGTGAAAAGGTGGCCAGCACCGGTTTGGACAGGGGCAGAGCGATGCGCCCCAGGATCGTCAGATCGGACGCCCCGTCTATTTTGGCAGCCTCCTCCAGCTCCATCGGCAGCCCTTCGAAGAAATTCTTTACCACGATCAGGTTCCAGGTGCTTAAAGCGCCGGGGATGATCAGGGCGGCGAAGGTATCAATCATATGCAGGCCCTTGATCACCAGGAAAGTGGGGATCATGCCGCCGCTGAACACCAGGGTGAAGGAGATCAGCGAGAGGATCAGGGAGCGGCCGGCCAGCCTCTTCTTGGAGAGGGAGTATGCCAGGGTGACCGTCAAAAACATGGCGAGCAGCGTGCCTGTGATCGTGATAAACAACGTGTTTAAAAAGGCTCTCGGCAGCGTGGCCGAGGAGAATATGTACTTATAGGACTCTATCTGAAAGGTGTGCGGGATCAGAAAAAAGGCCCTTGTGAGTATTTCCTGCTCCGTTGCGAAGGAACAGGCGATTACATATAAAAACGGTGAGATGGTCAGAAAGGCCACCGCAATCAGGAAAATGACATTGAATACGTCAAATATCCGGGAATATATGGTGTCGTTGCGGTGCAGCTTCTGTGCCGGCTCTTTAGCTTTTGATTTCATATCGCGCCTCCTTGTCAGAATATACCGGATTCGCCGGCCCGTTTGGCCAGCGCGTTGGAACCGAAGATCAGTATGATACCGATCAGCGATTTAAACAGTCCGACTGCCGTCGCCTGGCTGTAGGATCCCTGTGTGATGCCCAGCGTGTAAACATATGTATCAAACACCTCCGATACGGACCGGTTCAGGGCGTTGCTCATCAGGAAGATCTGTTCAAAGCCCGTATCCAGTACATCACCCATCCGCAGGATCAGCATGATGATGACGGTGCTGCGGATAGCGGGCAGCGTGATATGCCAGGTCTGGCGGAAGCGCCCGGCCCCGTCCACAATGGCCGCTTCATAGAGCTGCAGGTCCACGCCCGACATGGCGGCGAGGAATACGATGGTTCCCCATCCAGCTCCCTTCCATATGGACTGCCCGATGATCATCGGGCGGAACATGTTGGTGGAGGTGAGAAATTTCACGCTTTCCAATCCAAGGGACTCCAGCATGCGGTTGATGATCCCGGTGGAGGAGAAGATCGTATAGGTCAGACTTGCGACGATGACCCAGGAAAGAAAGTGGGGTATATAGACACAGGTCTGGATCGCTTTTTTCAGCCGCTGCATCCGCAGCTCATTGATCAGGAGCGCGAGCAGGATCGGGGCGGGAAAAGCCAGCACGATATTCAGCAGAGAGATCCACAGCGTGTTGATGAACAGCTTGGAGAAGTTAGAGCTGCTGAAAAACTGGACAAAGTGCTTCATACCCACCCATGTGCTGTCAAAGAAGCCGGTGTAAGGGTTGTAATCCTTAAAAGCGATCAGCACGCCCCACATGGGAGCGTATTTGAATAGTACATAATGGATCAGTCCGGGTATCATGATGATATACAGCCATTTATCCATTTTTATGCGGTGCATTAATGTCTGCTTATTGCTCATGGCGGGAATGCCCGGTGCCTTTTGTTTGGCCATAAGTGCAAATCTCCTTTCTATTGTTACCAGCCGGCAGCCAAAGACTGATTGGCTTTAACCGGCTTCCTGTTCATGCGAACATAATGCACTAAAAAAACGGCATAATCAATAATCATTTGGTCAAAAAGCATAATCATTTAAACAGTGGGGAATATAATCAGATGATCATTGCGCATAAAATAGAGAAAAATGCTTGAAAACATACGAAATGCACAAATGGCTGAATGCTACGGCAGAAATAAATCCGCGATGAAAGACCGGAACAAAAAAGGAAGGGACTGTGAAGATAGCTGCTGTCTCACAGTCCCTGCGAAAGCCGCCGGCAAAAAATCTGCGGCTGTATAAATGTATGATAGACCCTATGGCCTGTACTGTGAACGGTACTGTCCGGGAGTCAGCCCCGTTTTCTTTTTGAAACTGCGTATGAAGTTCTGCGAATTGCTGTATCGCAGATCCTCCGCAATGACCGCTATGGAACGGTCGGTTTCCGTGAGCCATTTCTGGGCCATATGGAAGCGGTAATCCTCCAGATACTGTGAGAAGGTGGCGTGATTCTGTTCTTTGAATACCTGCCACAGATACATGGGATGGCACCCCAGCTGTTTTGCGCAGCTCTCTAACGTAAGGTCGGAGGTGAAGCCGCTGCGGATGATGGTGACCGCCCGGCGGCTTAATTCTTCCTGATCGCTGCTGTTGCCTTCGCCTATGGCCTGCATCATGGGCCTGATTAAGTGCTTCATAAAGAAATGACACATGGATCGGACATCATAGACGCGCGCGAGCCCTTCGGCTATATGTTCCGGCAGCGCGTCCTGCAGGTTTTTCTGTTCCAGATCCGGCTCTTCCGTCATGGTGAGGACGGAAGCGGCCAGCCGGATGACATAAACTTCATAGATTCTCGGATCCCGCTTAATACAGTAGATGGATTTTGCGATGCGGTTCAAAGCCTTTTCCACATCTTCCATAACTCCGTTGCGGATGGAGAAATTCAGCTGGCTGCACAGACCGTCCGGAAAATATGGGCCGGAGGGCTCTGCGGCGGCACTTAGCAGTACATTGTTTTCCGTCTGCGGATGATAGGCCAGGGAAGCCGCTGCCTCATAGTAAGCGCTGCGGACCTGGGAGCAGTCCCCGAACACTTCGCTGATCCCCACGGATATGGTATTTCCCTCTTCCGAAAATGTTTCAGCAACCGTCTCACTGATCTGAAACAGGCCGGACATGAATTCGGAGGTATTCTGTGAACTGCCCATCCAGACTACAAAGAGCCCGTTAAAGATGGTGGTGGCCATGGTCTTATCCAGCGGCAGAACGCCATATATGCGCTCCATTAATTGGAGTAGTCCGGCGCTGCCGCTGTCTTCCTGACTGACCATCTGAAAGACGAGAATGGCCATGGACTGATTGCCGCGTTCAATGCCGATCTCATCAATTTCTTTATCCGCCTGTTCGGGACTGAGCTGATTTTTAATCAGTTTCAGAAGAAACAGTTCCTTTAAGCTGTTCTGAAACAGCAGGATCTGCTTTTCCAACAGCTGCTTCTGTGTCATCATGGAATCCACTCCGGCTTCAATAATGCGGAATTCATTGCCCGTGACTCTGCCGGTTTTATCTTCCCCGGCGCTGCCGATTCTCATGACAAGGCCGCGGATGGGCGTATACAGCCAGCGGCAGATCAGAAGAATCACTGCCAGAAGCAGGCAGACGATGCATCCGCCCAGCATCAGATAAGTGCCCAGCAGATGGTTTAAGGAGCTTTCCACTCTGCCGGCTTCATTTAAAGTCATATAGACCCACCCGTTGCTGCCCTTTAAATAGCTGGCATAGTAGCTGCCGGAACTGTTCTGGATATAACAGGTGTTCCGGTCAGTGCCAAAATCAACCTCATCCAGCACCGGTATATCCTCTGCGCTTTTACCGATCCAGGAGGAATCCTCGCAGTAAATGACGGTGCCGTGCTCATCGATGATGGTCATGGAGCTGTTCTGGCTGTCGGTTCTCTTTAACAGATCCTTCATCAGGCCGCTGTCGATGCTGACCAGAATCGCTCCCTGGCGGCTGTTGCTGTACATAGGGCATTTGATGAACAGGGTGATCCCTTCAATTTCAAAATAGCCGTTCTTGCCGGTCCTCTTTAAACCGTCCCAGTTGGGAATATTGGTCCAGAATATGGTTTTATTCTGCTGCTCGGATTCCTCAATCAGGCTCATCAAGATATTTTCCGTCTCATCGTCCTGCACATAAAAGCCGGTAAGAGTATTTCCGATGACATAGTTTTTCTCGAAATTGATGAAATAGGCCGCCCGGGTGATGTTCTGCTGGGAGAGAAAATTACCGAGCCAGCGCTGCACGGAAACCAGGGAAGAGTATTCTCTGTAATTCAAATCGGAGTAGAAATATTTTGACATGATTTCCTGCGTGGCGGTGGAAGAAAAGTAAGATTCCGCATACTGCAGATAGGACTCCAGCTGTATGCTGCTTTTGTCCAGATATTCCATTTCCATCTCAAACACCTGATCGCGCATGACTGTGGTGGTTTTATGGATGGTATAGAGTCCGAGGAGCACAAACGGAAGCAGGCTGATGAGCAGAAGAACAAGGATCAGCTGCAGCCGGATCGATCGATTATGTAGCTTATTCAAACACACACCTCCTAGTTATGAAAAAAGACAGCCCCCGCGGAGCCTTTTGGCAGGGGCTCTCGCGGGGGGCTGTCCCCTGGATTACAAAATGCGGTTCGTTGCCAGAGATCAGTCCTCATCGTCTTCACTCACCTGATTGATCTGTCTCTTTCTGACGGAAATATCGCTTTCCAGATACTCATCATAGGTGGTGATCTTGTCGATCAGGCCGTCGGCAGTCAGTTCCATGATACGGTTGGCCGTGGTCTGCACAAACTGGTGGTCATGGCAGGAAAACAGGATGACGCCGGGGAACTTGATCAGCGCGTTGTTCAGCGCGGTGATGGATTCCATATCCAGATGGTTGGTGGGCTCGTCAAAGATCAGCACATTGGTGGCCTGGATCATCATCATGGAGAGCTGGCAGCGCACCTTCTCACCGCCGGAAAGAACCTTCAGCTTCTTTAAACCGTCGTCCGCCGGAAACAGCATTCTGCCCAAGAATCCGCGCACATAGGTGGCATCCTTCACCGGGGAATACTGCGTCAGCCAGTCCACAATGGTCAGATCCGAATCAAAGATATCCGTGTTGTCCTTGGCAAAATAGGCCTGGGAAGTCGTGATGCCCCATTTATAGCTTCCTTCGTCGGGTTCCAGCTCACCTGCGAGAATCTGAAACAGCGTGGTTTTAGCCAGCTCACCCGCGCCCACAAAAGCGACCTTGTCCCCATGATTGAGGATAAAGGAAATGTTATCCAGCACCTTTACGCCGTCAATTGTTTTGGAGAGGTTTTCCACCACCAGGATCTCATTGCCGATCTCGCGCTCCGGACGGAAATCAATATAGGGGTATTTCCTGCTGGAAGGGCGGATCTCATCCAGCTGGATTTTTTCCAGCGCGCGCTTTCTGGAGGTCGCCTGTTTCGATTTGGAAGCGTTGGCGCTGAAGCGCTGGATGAAGTCCTGCAGCTCCTTGATCTTTTCTTCCTTTTTCTTGTTGGCTTCTTTCATCTGCTTGATCATCAGCTGGCTGGATTCATACCAGAAATCATAGTTGCCGGCATAGAGCTGGATCTTGGCATAATCGATATCCGCGATCTGTGTGCATACTTTATTCAGAAAGTAACGGTCATGAGAAACCACGATGACAGTATTGTCAAAGTTGATCAGGAATTCCTCCAGCCAGGCGATCGCGTCAAGGTCCAGATGGTTGGTGGGCTCATCCAAAAGCAGGATGTCCGGATTGCCAAACAGAGCCTGTGCTAACAGCACCTTCACCTTGTCGTTGCCGCCCAGATCCTTCATCAGCGTATAATGCAGGCCGGTGTCGATTCCGAGGCCGTTTAACATCGTGGCGGCATCGGACTCCGCTTCCCAGCCGTTCATTGCGGCGAACTCGCCCTCCAGTTCGGCGGCGCGTATGCCGTCTTCATCGGAGAAATCCTCCTTCATATAGATGGCTTCCTTCTCCTTCATGATTTCATACAGCCGTGCATTTCCCATAATGACGGTATCCAGCACCGGATACTCGTCGTATTTAAAATGATCCTGCTGCAGGAAAGACAGGCGCTGTCCGGGAGTGATAATAACGTCCCCGCTGGTAGGCTCTAACTGGCCGGACAGAATTTTTAAGAAGGTGGATTTACCTGCTCCGTTCGCGCCGATCAGCCCATAGCAGTTCCCCTCTGTGAATTTAATGTTTACATCTTCAAACAATGCTTTTTTACCGATTCTCAATGTGACATTGCTGGTACCAATCATTTTAAACAACCTTTCTCTAATCGGCAGCGATCCGAATACAACGGATGACTGCATAATGTTCGTTATTTTACAGCGGCCCTGCCGGCCGCCGTCCCAATTGTATATTTTACAGGAAATATTATATTTTGCAAGGCTTTTTGCCCTCAATTATAAGGGGAATAACGATTTTACCGGCCCGCGGTTGCAAAGGCATTCAGATATTGGTATAATAAGGTGTGCCGGTCCGGCTGCTGTTCACGGCCGCCGATCAAGCAGTGTATGACAGGGATGAATGGACAAAGGAGACTTTAATTATATGAAAAAAATGATATCATGGAATGTAAACGGTCTGCGTGCGTGTATGGGTAAAGGGTTTATGGACTTTTTTACTCTGGCGGACGCAGATGTTTTCTGTATACAGGAAAGCAAGATGCAGGAGGGACAGCTTGCGCTCGATCTGCCGGGATATTACCAGTACTGGAATTATGCGAAGAAAAAGGGATATTCGGGCACCGCTGTGTTTGTGAAGGAGGAGCCGGTCAGCGTGTCCTATGGCATGGGGATTGAGGAGCATGATGAGGAAGGGCGCGTGATTGCGCTGGAGTATCCAGAGTATTATGTCGTAACCTGCTATACGCCCAATTCCCAGAGGGAACTTACCAGGCTTGATTACCGGATGGAATGGGAGGACGCGTTTTTCTCATATCTGAAAAAGCTTGAAGAGAAAAAGCCCGTGATATTCTGCGGGGATCTGAATGTGGCCCATAAGGAGATTGACCTGAAGAATCCGAAAACCAACCGCAACAATGCCGGCTTTACCGATAAAGAGAGAGAAAAATTTACGAGGCTGTTAGACAGCGGCTTTGTGGACACATACCGGTATTTTAATCCGGATAAGGAAGGCGTCTATTCCTGGTGGTCCTATATGTTTAAAGCCAGGGAGAAAAATGCGGGATGGCGCATCGATTATTTCTGCGTTTCCGAAGGTCTGAAGGGGAAGCTTATAAGCGCGGACATTCATACTGAGGTGATGGGATCCGATCACTGCCCCGTGGAGGTTTGTATCGATCTATGAACTTACTGACAATGGAACATCTGACAAAATTTTATACGGAACGGATGCTGTTTCAAGATGCAGGTTTTAGCATCAACGAGGGCGAGAAGATCGGGGTGATCGGAATCAACGGTACCGGAAAGACCACGCTGCTTCGGATCGCTGCCGGTCTTGAGGAGCCGGATGAAGGGACGGTGACCATGGGAAACGGGCTGGCGGTTAGGTATCTGGCCCAGAACCCTTATTTTGAGGAGGGGAGCACGGTCCTTTCCTGTGTGATGAAGGGAAACAGCACGCCTCACAATAAATGGACGCTGGAGAGCGAGGCCAAAGCCATGCTTACCAGGCTTGGCATCTATGAGTTCGGCACGGAGATAGAGAAGCTGTCCGGCGGCCAGAAAAAGAGGGTGGCGCTGGCCTCTGTGCTCCTGTCCGAAGCGGATATACTGATACTGGATGAGCCCACCAACCACCTGGACAGCAGCATGGCGGAGTGGCTGGAGGACTATCTGAACCGGTTTAAAGGAGCGCTTCTGATGGTGACCCATGACCGGTATTTCCTGGACAGCGTGACAAACCGGATCGTGGAGATTGACAAAGGCAGGATATACAGTTATCAGACCAATTATCTGGGATTTCTGGAGCTTAAGGCGGAGCGGGAGGCCATAGAGCAGGCCAGCGAGCGCAAGCGCCAGAGCCTGCTTCGCACGGAGATCGCATGGATGCAGAGGGGGGCGAGGGCCAGATCCACCAAACAGAAGGCGCATATACAGCGTGTGGAGGATCTTAAGGAAAGGCAGGCACCCGTGCAGGACGGCCGCGTGGAGATGGAATCCGTCTCATCCAGGATGGGCAGGACGACAGTGGAGCTTGAGGGATTGTGCAAGTCCTACGGAGAGAAAAAGCTGGTGGAGGATTTCAGCTATATCTTCCTGAAAAACGACAGGATCGGCATCATCGGCCCCAACGGCTGCGGGAAGTCCACGCTGATGAAGATGATCGTGGGGGCAGCCAAGCCCGACAGCGGCGAGGTCGTGATCGGACAGACCATAAAGACCGGTTATTTTTCACAGGAAAACGAATATATGGACGAAAGCCTTAAGGTGATCGACTATGTGCGTGAGGGAGCGGAGATTATCCGCACGCCTTCCGGGACAGTGACCGCCTCACAGATGCTGGAACGCTTTCTGTTTCCGTCCAACATGCATTATACGGTGATCGGAAGGCTGTCCGGCGGAGAGAAGCGCCGGCTGTATCTGCTGCGTGTATTGATGGAGGCGCCTAACGTGCTGATACTGGACGAGCCCACCAACGATCTGGATATAGAGACGCTTACCATCCTGGAGGATTATCTGGACGGCTTTGACGGCATTGTGATCGCCGTGAGCCATGACCGCTATTTCCTGGATCGGGTGGCAAGAAGGATCTTTGCCTTCGAAGGCGGCGGAAAGATCACAAGATATGAGGGCGGCTATACGGATTACCGGCAGGAGGCGCAGATCCGTCAGAGTGAAAAACCGCAGGAGGATAAGGACGCGGCATTAAGGCCAAAGCCCAAACAGGACAGGACAGAGCGCCCGAAGAAACTGAAATTCACCTATCAGGAACAGAGGGATTACGATACCATTGAGGAAGTGATCGCCTCCATCGAAGAGCGCATTAGCGGGCTGCAGCAGGAGATAGAGGCGAGCGCCCATGATTACGGGAAATTAAACGTTCTGATGGCCGATAAGGAACAGGCCGAGGGCGAGCTGGAAGAGAAGATGGAAAGATGGATGTATTTGAATGATCTGGCGGAGAGAATCGCTGCCCAGAGCGGGCAGTGAGCATGAACGAAGATAGGAGCTTACTATGATACTTGGAGCCACGGTTACGGATAAAGGAATCGGATTTTGTGCTGTTATAAACTGTAAGACCTCCTTTCGGCTGCTGATATACAGGGCGGGAGAGGAGACACCGTACGCCGCTTACGATTTTCCGGAAGAAAACCGTATCGGAGATGTGGGCTATCTGTTTGTTGAAGGGCTGGATCCTGTTACCTGCCGGTATGCCTATGAAATAGACGGCGTACCCGTCCCCGATCCGTACGCACAGGTGCTCTATGGCAGGGAGATCTGGGGGGATGAAAAACGTAAGGACAGGCCGCCGCTGTGCGGGTTTGTAACGGAGGAGTTTGACTGGGAAGGAGACAGGCCTTTAAAGACACCCATTCAGGATATGATCCTGTACCGCATACATCCCAGAGGATTTACGAAACACAGGTCCTCCGGCGTAAAAGCAAAGGGTACCTTTAAGGGGATCGCGGAAAAAATCCCTTATCTGAAGGAGCTGGGCATCACCGCCCTGGAACTCATGCCGCCGGCTGATTTTGACGAGATACCCCTAAAAAAACCGCGTGATGCAAGTCCGTACCGGATGCCGGATGCGCCGGACAAGATCAATTACTGGGGGTACGGCGACTGCAATTATTTTGCGCCAAAGGCCGCTTATACCTCCGATCCGGACAGGAACCTGCCGTATCTTGAGTTTTTCCGTATGGTAAAAGATCTGCACAAAAACGGAATTGAAGTCATCGTGGAGATCTTTTTTACACCGCAGGTTCCGGAATATATGGTCACGGATGTGCTGCGCTATTGGGTCCTGGCCTATCATGTGGACGGGTTTCACATAATCGGGGATGTCCCGCTAAACCGGATCGCTTCGGATCCGATGCTGGCGGACACCAAGCTGTTTGCCGGGAACTGGAATGGCGCGGACAGGGGAAGGCGCAAGCATCTGCTGGAGTACAACGACGGCTTTCTGACGGATATGCGCTGTCTGATCAAAGGGGATGAGGACTGTTTAAACCAGCTCATGTTCCGCACGAGGAGGAATCCGGAGGACATGGGCGTGGTGAATTATATGGCCCATACCAATGGGTTCACACTTATGGATATGGTGAGCTATGACCGCAAGCACAATGAGGACAACGGCGAGGAGAACCGGGACGGCTACTGCTATAATTATTCCTGGAACTGCGGGGTGGAAGGCCCAACCAGGCGCAAAAAGATACTGGCCCTGCGGAAAAAGCAGCTCTACAATGCGCTGACCGTCCTGCTTCTAAGCCAGGGCGTGCCGATGCTTATGGCTGGCGATGAGATGGGCAACACCCAGAATGGCAATAATAACGCATACTGCCAGGACAATGAGATGTCCTGGATCAACTGGAATGGGCTTAAAACCCACAGCGATCTGTTTTCGTATGTCAAATTTCTGATCGCTTTCCGTAAGGCGCATCCCATATTCCATATGCCGGGGGAACTGAAGGTGATGGATTACAGGGGCTGCGGCTATCCGGATCTGTCCTATCATGGGGTGAAACCCTGGTATCCTCAGACGGAGAATTACCGCAGGCAGCTCGGCATGCTCTATCAGGGAATCTACGCGGGAGAGGCCGGTGAACCCGGGGACAGCTGCTTCTATGTGATCTACAACATGCACTGGGAGCCCCATGAGTTTTCTCTGCCGCAGCCCTATAAGGGGACCCGGTGGCATCTGGCCCTCTGCACCGCGCTGCAGGAGAGTAACGGATACTGTGAGCCGGGCAAAGAGCCCCTGCTGAAAGATCAGAAGGCATACATGGCGGATCCCAGATCCGTTACCGTGCTGATCGGCAAGAATGATGACCGGAAAGGATGAAGAACAGATGGGAATAACTGCGGTTTCAGAGGATAATGCGCCTCTTACAGGTTTTCATCTCAAGCTGCTGGCGGTGATCACCATGGTGGTGGATCATTTCGGGGCTGTATTTCTGGACTACGGCACGCCGGAATATATGGTATGCAGGACCGTAGGACGTCTGGCCTTTCCGATTTACTGTTTCCTTCTGGTGGAAGGGTTCAAATATACGAAGAACGTTTACAGGTATCTGGCGAGGCTTGCCGTATTCGCGCTGATTTCAGAGGTGCCCTTTGATTTTGCTATTTTTGGCACGGTTTATTATCCTTATTATCAGAATGTGTTTTTTACATTGCTTTTGGGCCTTCTGGGAATAACGGTTTATGATTACGCGACTAAGAATAACCGCATTTTTCTGGCGGTCATGGGGATTTTAGCGCCTCTTGTGGGAGCGTATTTCCTGCAGTGCGACTACAGCGTGGACGGCGTGCTGCTGATCCTGCTTTTGTATCTGCTGCAGAATTATAAGGCCGTGCGTTTCACGGCGGCCTCCGTCCTGCTCATTCTCATGGGCATATCGGAGGGCAGCATGGAATATGTGGGGGCGTTCTCCTTTCTGCTGATCGCGTTTTTGTATAATGGGAAGAAAGGTACAGGGATGAACCGGTATCTGTTTTATGTGGTTTACCCGGTGCATCTGCTTTTATTTGGACTGATCCGCATGTTCATGTGATCCGTGGCTGCCATGCTCAGCCACGGCTTGGCAGCGCGTGACAGGCCTCGGCTCAGAATTTTAGGTGCATCCAATTTTTCTTCCAACAGAGTATAGACAAGCATTTCGCCCAGTTCATTGCCAGTTCCTTTCGTGTCGGCAGCTCCGTTTTCACGCATGACCTTTAGTGCCTGAGAGATAACGCTGTCATCATCGTCATTGATGTGGAAATCCTCTAATGCAGCTCGTGAGAATACATATTTTCCGATGTTTCGGTATAAGGCGGTTTGGAGGTCAGCAGTATAGAATTTTTTTCTCGCACTTTCAGATAGAATAGCCGCAATTCTTCATTGTTGCTTATTCCAAGTGTCTCAGTGTGGGGCACTTCGTTGAATATCCCATCCAGCGATTTTTCTTGAGTGTTCCTGAAATATCTTCAGCCATGATGACCTCCTGTTAATCCTTATTTTTTGGTGTTGTAGTTTCCTTCTTCCGCAACCATAAGCATTTCTGGCTCCGGCATTTCATAGGTTACCACTGTTCGGGTTATAGTCAACGCTTGTGGCATAGAGGTCAAGAACCTGCCTGTACATAACCTTTTCGGAGGAACGGATATCACGGATGCGGTCTAATAGTTCTTTCCAGTAGTTGCCGCCGCCGAGGTTCTTCAGCCGCTCGTCATCCATCGTGAAGCCTTTGATCATGTATTCCTTCAATCGCTCAGTAGCCCATCTGCGGAAGTTGGTGGCGACGATGGATTTTACACGATATCCGAGGGAGATAATCATATCAAGGTTGTAGTGAGGAATTTCTCTTGAAACCTGCCTGTTACCCTCAGTTCGAACTTGTCGGAATTTCCGACAGGTTGATGCCTCGTCCAGTTCGCCTTCTTCATAGATGTGCTGAATATGCTCCACGATATTGGTTCTTGAGGATTGGAAAAGCTCTGCCATTTGCTGCTGTGTCAGCCAGACGGATTCATCCACAAATCGCACATCGATTTTGGTATCGCCATCGTCAGTCTGATAGATGACGATTTCGCCCTGGTTTTCCGGTGTTCCCGGTTCGTTTTTATTAGCCATCTGTTATTCCTCCTCGGTGATTTCGTCTTCGCTTTCGGAATCATCCTCCATATCAGTTTCTTCTTTGATGTATTCGTAGTCGGGGATATCGAAACCTCGCACATCAAATTTGCCTTTAACGACATTGGATATGAGAGTCTCTTTCATATCGTGCAATTTGTCAATTGATGATTTTTCTTTTTCAATTAAAATATCTATTTTCGCACAAAGATTATCCAAGTGATTCACAATTTCGTATTGCTCTTCTTCAGATGGAATCGCTCTTCAAGCGGAGGAACAGGAACTACAATATTGCGGAACTGCGGAGAGTATGTTCTCCACCGCATAGACATAATCCCTTTGCCAACCTTATAGCACTGCTGTGAAAACAGCGGAGTTCTAAACAAATAATGATAGTATTTTGAATTTACTCCGGCTTTAGGGGTGTATATGTCGTAGGCCGGGCTGGTAACACCATTATAGTCGGAACGCCCGATTGCACCCATCCAGCACAATAAAATATTCACGATAATGTCATTTTCTGCTACGACTTTATATCCATCAGCATTTCTTGCCTTGTTACCAGTTGTATGCTCAATATCGGCGTGTCCATAATTTCCGCCATCATACCATCAGCTTCTTTTTCCAAGGCATTCAAGCTTTCAATAATGTCCTTCATTTCACGAAGTTCTATAGGCTTGTAGAAATATTTTGTAAAGCTGATTTCATAACCAACCTGTGTTTTCTTCTCATCTACATAGGCATCCGGAGCATAAGTCAGCACCTCGTTTTGAATAAAGGAATCAATGCCGCCATCATATGTAAATGGAATATTCTCTGCATCACGCAGGTCAACATCGGTTTCGCCTTCAACCGCTTTTGCCGTGGAATCCTTCTCTGTAATAAAGGTCAGTGGAGATTTCATAGCAGCAGCATCAATCAACTGGATTTTACCTTCTTAATTTCCGGTGTATGAGGGATATCTGTAACCCCTGCTGTGTCTTCAGCGTGGACGATGAAAAGGGCCTTATGATTTGCAGCTGGGAAAAAGAAGCGGAAAAGCCGGTCATTCCGGTCCCTTACGCGGAAGAAACGATGACCGGCTTCGAATACGCGGCCGCCTGCCTGATGCTTCAGACCGGGATGGAAGAGGAGGCGCTGGAGATCGTTTCAGCGGTAAGGGCGAGGTATGACGGTCAAAGCGGAACCCATGGGCCGAGGAAGAATGCGTCTCGTTTTGGGATGACGTTATGAGCCTGGAGGTGCTCTCCGGCTGCCTGAAACTGAAAGCTCTCGGAAAGTACAAGACAGTGACGGAGTATCCGGAAACAAAGGTATTACGGAAAGGAGACACCGTGGAGTGCTGATACGATCCAGCCACGTTATTCCGGGTACACCAGATTTTTTTCTTCAATCACATACAGGCAGTGATCCAGGAACCGTCCGGCTATAAGTTTTGCAATCGGAAGATTCATATCCAGATAGTTGCCGCAGTCCCTGGGGGATGCTCCGGGCACTTCCCCTTCGAAATCCCGGATAAATTCAAACATTTCCGTGACCAGCGCCACGATATCCGCGGATCTGTAATCGCCGGCTAAGAGCAGGTAAAATCCGGTGCGGCAGCCCATGGGCCCCATGTAGATCACTTTATCCCCGAAGACCGGATGATTTCTTAAAAAGGTGGCTGTGAGATGTTCCAGCGTGTGCACCTCGGCTGTATTCATGACGGGCTCCCGGTTGGGCGCTGTCATGCGGATGTCAAAGGTTGTGATGACTTCGCTGCCTGCATGGTCCTTGCGGGATACGTAGATGCCGGGCAGCAGGTCCAGATGGTTTATGGTAAAGCTTGTGATTTTCTCCATGGGATACCTCCGTAAGTGTTCAATATCTGCCGATATTATATCATGTCAGCAGGAAAAACACCATCCTTTTAGTATCCTTGGTCGTCCAGCCGCCATTCACCGTCCTTGCCGTCCCGGATGAGGATCAGGTTGAAATCCGTATATTCTCCCTCCATGATATTTTCCTTAGGTATAGTAAAATCGCACAGAAAGATGATCACGTCATCCGGAGAAACGCCGTTTACCGCTCCTCTTCCGTACAGAAGATAGGAAACGCGCTGACGGATGCAGGAGTCATTGTCATACCATAGCTCCTCTAATTCCCGTTCGGGAGCCTCTTCTTCGAAATAGCGCAGAGCCGCCTTCCTGGCATCTTCGATCTCTTCCTCAGAGAAGGTGACCTGCTGGCTGGCAATTAACGCGTCCTCTTCCTCCTTGCGGCGCAGCTCTGAATCGCGATCGTTTCCGGAACCGTCCGGAGGATATTTTACAATATATTCGGACAGATCTGCGTCGCGGATATCCGTATAGCTGTCCGCATCAGCGGCCTGCAGCCGTATATACATGGGTTTTTCTTTTAAATCACCCCCGCCCACCGCCAGGGTGTATCTTCCGTATTCCACAGGATAAACCCGGATATAAAGGCCGCTGCCGATATCCTCCCCGCCGTCATAGCCTTCAAAATCGGCAAAAGTCAGAGAATCCCCGCGCTTGGAGAGCTCTAGGACATCCTCAAGCAGAAGCGGCCTGCCGGCTTGTGAAGACGTCTCGGTCTGCAGCTGTTCCGTCTGGCCTTCCGTCACAGAGTCCGCTGCGGAAGGCTTTGAATTATCGGATGCGGAAGTGAAGGTGCACCCCACCGCCGCAGTGACAAGGAGGAACATAAGAAGTGCTGCCGGCAGCAGGGTCCTCGGCTTTTTGGCGATCAGACGGATGCGCTCCCGTATTGTGTGGCGGCCGGAAGCCATGGTGGTGGAGATGCTGGTCAGGGTCAGAGGTGTTGGGCGCGGTGAGACAAGGCTGATCAGCGTCCTTCCGTAGTCCGTGCGGTTCTCCTCACCCAGCATGCGTATGGCGGCCTCGTCGCAGGCCATCTCAGCGTCCTGTTTGGAGGCGGAGGCTGCAACCCAGAGCAGAGGATGGAACCAGTAGAATGCCAGCAGCCCGTTGCGCACCACGGCCCAGACATGGTCCAGATGGCGGTAGTGGCACAGCTCATGGGCCAGGATATGCCGCAGCATGCGGGGATCGGCAGCCATTTCCTCCGTCAGATAGATGGCGGTCTCGCCTTTCCAGGAGAAAAGACAGGGCGATGGCAGCGAATCGGCCAGGTATATGTGCAGCTTGCAAGGGCATCCCACATAGCGGCGCCGTTCGGCCAGGAGCCTCTGCGCAAATCTGCGGTTGGTGTAGATCATCCACGCGGCTGTCAGCAGGCTGCCCGCGACCCACAGTATCAGAATCACCAGCTGCCAGTCATAGGCAGCGGCCTTTACCGCCAGGGAAGGGTTCGGATCGGATGTTCGGTAGGTAATGCCTGTGGCGAGATTATGGATCAGGGGTTTTAAGCTGTCCGGAGCCTGGACGGCTGCGTTTCTCACCGGATTCATAACGCTGAATACGCTGGGGATATTTTCAAACGGAAGCACCAGCCTAAGGATCACCAGAGACCAGAGGGAATACAGCACGGCGGGGCGTATCCTGCCCCTTGACAGCCGGCGGATCACAAGTATGCAGAGTATGAGGATCGACGATCCGATGATGCGTTCAGTCATGGCCCGCTCCCTCCGTTTCCTCCGCTTTTTTTAATATTTCGTACATCTCATCGATCTCTTCTCTGGACAGCGCCCTCTGATTTACCATAGTATTTAACATGACACCCATGCGCCCCTGAAATACTTTATCCAGAAAGCTTTCCGTTTCCTGAAGCATCGCCTCCTCGCGGTTTAAATCGGGATAGTACTGTTTTGCGCGCCCGCCTTCCGTATAATGCACGGCGCCTTTGGCCTCCATGCGCCCAAGCAGCGAAATAACGGTGTGTTTGGTCCAGCCCGTACCGGCCTTTAAGGACGCGGTGAGCTGTGTGATCGTCTGGGGTGACTGCTCCCACAGCAGTGAGATGATTTTCCATTCAGCATCTGTCAGAAGTGTTTTCATGGATCCTCCTCCTTTCTTATCTCCTGTCACCAGCCGCAGGCTGATGACCTGTGCACACGTCAGTGTGCTGCCCTTTTCATATTAGGAACAACAAAAAAAGGTTGGCAACTGTTTACCTTGATCTAGTATAGCACCAAGGTAAACAGTTGTCAACCTGTAAGCGCGCTATTTTGTGATGGTTTGTACCTGTTTTCCGGATCGGGCATGCTTCCCAGTCATATGTAGATTGTACATGTTAAAGCACAGAACTTCAAAATTGTTTTGCACATATATGTTAATGAAATAAATTATAGAAAAAACATAAAATAAAATATTGACAATTTAACACGTGTATGCTATTCTGATTGTAAGCAAAGTTGACAATGAAATTTAAATTTTTTTTTGCTTCATCATTTAACACGTGTAAATGCGGAGGACAACATGACACAGAAACAATACTTTCAAATCATTGAAAAAGTAGGAGAAAATCTGAATGATTTTCTGTATTCCTCAGATGAACGTTACCGCAGTCATCTGACGGAATCGCTGGGATGGACCCCCTTGCAGGCAAAACGCTTCGCATGCTGGGATTGGACACACGGAGTCGGACTGTATGGAATCTATAAGCTGTATCAGTTCACAAAGGACGAGCGGTATCTGGATTACATAGAGGCATGGCTGAAGAATAGGATGGAAATCGGCCTGCCTGAGAAAAATGTGAACACAGTTGCTCCGCTGCTGGTTATGGCCTGTGTGCATGAGATCCGTCCAAGCAAAGAGTATGAGGCTGTTATGCGGGAGTGGGCGGAATGGATTATGCATGACATGAAGAGAACTGCAGAGGAAGGCCTCCAGCACAGCCACGCGGAACTGGAAAACGACCAGGAACTCTGGGATGATACCCTGTTAATGACGGTTCTGTTTCTCGCTAAAGCCGGAAAAGTCTTTGACAGACAGGATTATACGGACGAAGCGATTTATCAGTTCATGATTCATGTCAAGTATCTGACGGATACAAAAACCGGGCTTTGGTATCATGGCTGGACGTTTGCAGAGAGAAACAATTTCGCCAATGCCCTGTGGGGGCGGGGGAACTGCTGGGTCACCATTTTCATCCCGGAGTTCTTGGAAATGTTCGAACTGCCGTCCTATATCAGAAAATATGCGGTGTACGCGCTGCAGGAACAGGCGAAGGCTCTGGCGCGGTATCAGTCGCCTTCCGGAATGTGGCATACACTGATTGACGATGAAAGCTCTTATCTGGAATCATCGTGCACCGCCGGATTTTGTTACGGTATACTCAAAGGCATCCGCAAAGGTTATCTGGACCCGGGATATGAAGAGTGCGGTAAAAAAGCCATAGAAGCGGTGCTGGCAAAGATCAGTCCGGAGGGAGAACTGATGGGAGTCTCTTACGGAACCAATGTGGGTAGGACGCTGGAACATTACCGACAGATTCCCATGTCCAAAATGCATTACGGACAGGCGCTTGCGCTGCTTGCCCTGATTGAAGGGCTGGAGTGGTATAGAGAACAGGAGGCGTAAATGTGAAAAGAAGAGCGAGTCTTTACCTCATGCTGGTACTGCCCATGCTGTATTTTATTGTCTTTGCATATCTGCCCATGGGCGGCATTGTTGTAGCCTTTAAGGATTACAATATATTCGGAGGAATCTGGGACAGTCCCTGGGTTGGCCTGAAGCATTTTAAGGAAGCGTTTGCCGCCAAGGAGTTCCAGACGGCGATTAAAAACACTATTATATTAAATCTGGGCGAGCTGTTTATCAACTTTCCCTTCCCGATTGTGCTGGCTATCTTTCTGAATGAGATGACCCATGAGCGGATGAAAAAGACCACGCAGACAATCTTGTACCTTCCGCACTTTCTGTCCATGGTAGTCGTTGCAGGTATCGTGTATCAGGTGTTTGGCAGCAGCGGCATTGTAAATAATGTGCTGGGCGCATTTGATATAGGGCCGGTCAATTTTGTCGGAGATCCGAAAAAATGGCGCGCTATCTACTGGGGGACCGGCATCTGGATGGGGGCCGGATACGGTATGATCGTGTATCTGGCGGCCATGGCGGGAATCAACGTCGAACTCTATGATGCGGCTTACATAGACGGAGCCGGACGGTGGAAACGCATCTGGCATGTCACCCTTCCGCAGATCAGGCCGACGATCGTTACCATGACCATCATGAATGTGGGTAAGATCCTGTCGATCGGATTTGAACGCCCGTATCTGATGGGCAACGTGCTTGTCCAGGATGTGTCTTCTGTTATCAGTACCTATGTATATTCCGTGGGTCTGCAGGCGGGAAGATATGATTTTGCCACAGCGATCGGGTTGTTCCAGTCCGTGGTTGCGCTGATTATGGTGCTGGCGGCTAACTGGACTGCCAGGAAGCTTGGAGAGGAGGGGATCATGTAATGAATTCCGTTTATGATAAAAAATGGAGCATATACCAGGTTGTAATGATCATTGTCTGCTGTCTGGCGATTGTTATTACGCTGATACCCATATTGAATATTGTGGCAACTTCCTTCAGCGGAAAGAACGCCATTGCAAAGGGTATCGTGGGGATATTTCCCGTGGAGTTCACCACGGAAGCGTATGAGATGGTGTTTAAGAACAGCGGTATTGTGCGTTCACTGTTTTACTCAATATTCCTTACGGTCGGCTATGCGCTGTTAGCTACCTTTATGACGATTCTGGCGGCTTATCCTCTGTCAAAGACCGATTTGAAAGGGCGTCATGTGTTCCAGACCATCATTACAGTCACCATGTATGTGAGCGCCGGAACCGTGCCGGCCTATCTGCTCATCAAGAATCTTGGCCTGATGAACACGGTATGGGCGCTGGTGATCCCGGGCATGATCAGCCCGTTCAACCTGATTATCCTGCGCACGTTTTTTGCCGGAATCAATAAAGCGCTGTATGAAGCGGCCTATATGGACGGGTGCGGGGAATGGGGATGCCTGTTTCGGATTACGATTCCGTTGTCCCTGCCGTCGATTTTCACCATTATGCTGTTTTATGCCATTTCCAGATGGAACGGCGTTACCGATGTGCTGTATTATGTGAATAAACCGGATCTGTATACACTGCAGTACCAGCTCAAGCTTATGCTGGACAGCCTGACCATACCGTATAAGCCGGAGGAGATGGCGACCATGCAGATCACGCCGGAGAATGTGAAGTCATCCACCATTGTTTTCGCAATGGTGCCCATGCTGCTCATATATCCTTTTGTGCAGAAGTATTTCACCAAGGGCGTTACGATCGGCGGAGTAAAAGAATAGCCGCCATATAATCTTATATATGACCTGCGGACGAAAGATAGACAGTAAAGTTTGGCGGGTTATACAATAAATCAGGTCCTTTCCGCTGTGGGTAATGCACGGCGGAAACGGATGGCGGAAAGGAGGACAGATGATAAACTGCGGTACGCTTCCATGAGAAAACGTAAGGGCGTACGCAAGACCGTTATTAAACGGAATGGTTCTATAAAATAGAAATTGGATAATGACTAATTGGAGGTAGGAATATGAAAAAACATTTCAGCAGAATGTGTGCGCTGGCAATGGCGGCAGTATTGTTGTTAACAGGCTGCAGCAGCAAAACGGATCAAAAGGAAACTACTACTGCGGCGGCTACAACAAGCGCAGCGGCCGGAACAGAAACAACAACCGCACAGGCAGATACAAGTGCGGCGGCAAAGCCGGAGAAGATTGTGGATATCAATGTTATGGTTTATGACCGCGGTGATGAGTATTCGGCAGGCAATTCCCTTACGGATAATGAGCTGACCCGCTGGATCAACGAACAGATGGAGCCCCAGGGTGTTCATGTGAATTTTGTTCCCGTACCCCGTTCAGGGGCGGATAACCAGGTAAACCTGATGCTGGCAGCCGGAACCGCGCCTGATATCATCAGAACCTATGACAGGCAGAGGGTTGCTACCTACGGAAGCCAGGGCGGTCTTGTGGATCTGACGCCTTATATGGATCAGCTGGACCCCGCATATTTGTCTGAGAACCAGGATGCCATCGGTTTCACGCAGTTTGACGGAAAACAGTATGCACTGCCTGGCGTATATGCTTACCACGGCAAAGGTCATGACGCCTATATACGTCAGGATCTGATTGAAAAGATGGGAATGAAAATGCCTACGACCAGGGAAGAGCTGATCGAAGTGCTGTATGCGATGAAAGAGAATTATCCGGATATCACTCCTATGGGATTCTCAGGAAAGATCACAGACGGTATGTATACCAACTTCCTGCTTTCCTATGTGAGCCGCGCGAATGAGAGAGATAACTATATTTATGAGCCCACCTTTACGACTGTATTGAAACCGGGTCATAAAGAGGGATTAAAGCAGCTGAACCAGTTCGTGCTGGACGGAATTATTTCCCCGGATTACGCGGTGGATACTGACAATACGAAATTAAACCAGGATCTGGCTAACGGCAAAATCGGTTTTGTGATCAGCAACGCCGGCGGTATGGACGCATATTCCACAGTGGAGGATCCCGATTACCGCATGGTTGAGGTGGAGACGCTGCCGAATGCGGACGGATCTTATGAAGTGCCCTCACAGGATCCCCTGTCCCACTATGTATATGTGCCGAAGACAGCGGAGGACAGAATCGATGCGGTCGTGAAGTATCTGGCATGGCTGTCCAATGAAGAAAATGCAATGAACGTAAAATATGCTGTGATCGGTGTGGGCAGCGATATGGTGGACGGTGCGCCTGTAATGAAACAGAAACAGGAACTGATTGATATGGGCATGACATACAGCTCCAATGATTCAAACCTGTTAAGGGCAAACTTTGCATTTGAAAAAGACTTATTGGTTCGTAATTACAAAGCCGGCAAGCCGGATGTGCCGGAAGATGTGGCGGAAGACCTGATCAGGATCCAGTACAGCAACTATTATGACAAGTGCCTGATTCCGGCAGCGCTGGAAACGGATCAGTATGTGCCGAATCTGCAGTCTCTGATCTGTGAATTCGTGCTGAAGGTAATGGCAGCGCCGGAAGGCAAGTTTGATGAAGTATATGACAAAGAGTACCAGATCCTGGTGGAGAATCATTTACAGGATGTGCTGGATGAGCGTGCGGCATGGTACGACGCAAATATGAAATAATTCATAGGGGAGACTGTTATGAAGTTTACCAATTTTATTGAGGATGGCATATGGCTGAAAGGTAACCTTCATACGCATACTACCAACTCCGACGGCGAACTGCCGCCGGAGCGGGTAGCCCAGGCGTATAAGGAGAGAGGATACCAGTTCCTCTGCTTTTCCGATCACAACATATTTACCGCTTATCCGGAGCTGAACGAGAAGGATAAGTTTCTGATGATGCCCGGTTTTGAGGCCAGCCTTCGCAATCCCAAATCGCCGGAAAAGGTGATGCATGTAAACGTGCTCTGTAAAAACGATCAGTATGATTTTGAACAGGATGAGATGTTCGATATCAAAACAGCGGAAGAGAGTCTTGAGTTTCTGCGCAGACACGCCGACAACAATATACTGGTGCTGAACCACCCTTACTGGTCTGCGCTGGAATGGGATGAGATCATTGACCTTCCGGGCATTACCTGTATGGAGGTATACAATCATGCCAGCGAGTGGCTGGATCTGCTGGGAGACGATGCCAGAGAGTGGGACGCTCTTTTAAAAAAGGGCAAAAGATTCTGGGGATTGGCTACGGATGACAGCCACAACGGTTATGTCCACCGCGACGGATGGCCGTTCCACCTGATCGAAAACGATTCCTTTGGCGGATTCATAGTGGTAAAGGCAAAGGCCTTCACCCAGGAATCCATTATTGAAGCCATCGAGACCGGAAGCTTCTATGCCAGCATGGGTCCCGAAATCCATGACTTTTACGTGGAAGACGGCGTGGCCTCGGTGAAATGTTCCCCCTGTGAGCGCATCTGCCTTAGCGGAAACCATGGAAAAGTGATGCGCGCTCTGGGCGTGGATCTGATGGAAGGCCAGATTCCCTTAAAGGGAAACGAAGAGTATGTGCGCGTCCAGTGTGTGGATAAGTATGGACGCATTGCGTATTCCAATCCTATTTTCCTGTAGGCTGGAAACGTTTAGATATGCATTAAGGCGAAGAGCATGGAGGATGCCAAATTATGAAAAAGTCAATTTTCTTGGAGGATGAAAATGCGGTCTGGTTAAAAGGAAATATTCACAGCCATACTGTATTTTCAGATGGGCACTGGACGCCTGAGGAAATGAAAGAAGCGTACAAAAGGCACGGCTACGATTTCCTGGCGGTTACCGATCATGATACCTATACGGATACCCGTATGCTGACGGACGATACATTTACCATGATTCAGGGCTTTGAGCTTTGGGGAAATGCGGGCAATGACAAGGATATTCATGTGAATTTCCTGTGGGCGGACAAAATAGACGGGATTGAGCCGGGACAGAAGATGACTCTGCCTGAAAGAACCGGCAAGGTATCACTGGACCTGTGCTACAGGCTGCGTGAAAAAGGCTGCTATGTCATGCTGAACCACCCGCACTGGTCTCTGCTCACTAGCCCAGAGGTGGAAGATGAGAACCCGTATCATGCGGTGGAAATCATCAACTATGCCACAGAGTGGCTGGAAAACATGGGCGACGGCAGTGTTTTCTGGACTGAGATGCTGCTTAGGGGCTGCAAGCTCTGGAACGGCGGCAGCGATGATAACCACAACGGGCACAGCCCCGCTGACGGCGATGTGGATTCGCTCTACTGCGATTCCTTTGGAGGCTTTACCGTGGTAAAGGCGGCTGACCGTTCGCCCCAGGCGATTATAGAAGCGATGAAGGCGGGAAGTTTTTATACCTCCACAGGCCCTTCCATCTATGAATTTTACGTAGAGGATGACTATGTTCATGTTGTATGCTCTCCCTGTGTGCGCATCTATATCAACGGTGAGAGAAGACAGTATCAGCGCAAGCTGGGAAGACATGTCACTGAGTTTGTGACGAAGCTGAAAGGCGATGAGAAATTGATTCGTGCGGAGTGTATGGACGCGGCTGGCCGTTCTGCATATTCCAATCCAATCTTTTTTGACTGATCGGGGGATTTTATGAATTACTTGGAATACGGATTATTTTCAGGCGGGTTTGTCAACCGTTTCCTGACGGCAGGTGTATTTTTGAAGGACAGCCCGTTTCAGAAAACGGCGTTTGAGGGGAGGGTCAATGAGTGGCTGATCAAGGGCAGTTCCATTCATGACAATCCATACAGAGCAAAAGTCATTCAGGGGCGCATGGGAAATATCCCGCCTTTTATGGAGTTTGGCGGCCTGCTTGACGGGGATGAGGTGGAATCCTTCGGACAGGAAAAGAAGCTGAAGGTATACTTCCCGTTCGGAAACGCGGGAATAGCCGATTCCGGTTTTTATGAGAATCCCAAATATTTAAGAAGCTATGGCTATACTCTTCTGGATGTGCCGCAGGAAGAAACGGCGGAAGCAGAGGTTTCCACCTGCGGCGCCGTGACCGTCTGGTTAAACGGTGAACTTGTGACGGATTTTACGCCGTTTACAAGAAATGAAGAGAAGCATACCAGAGTGTCCATGCACCTTAAGAAAGGGATCAATGAGCTGACGGTCTGTCTGGAGGATCTGGCGGAACGGGATACGGATTACCATTACCGACTCCGTTATCTGGGAAAGCAGGAACTGCGGATACGGATTCCGGTCAGGGAGGATGTGGACACAGATGCCGTAAAAGCTGCGGAGCATGCGCTGTCCGCCATGTACTTTGAAAAAGAGGCATATCTAAGCGAGCCTGTCTGCCTGAATCTGGAATCCTTTGCAGAGGAGCCGGTGCAGATGGTGCTCACTCCGGACCGGTTTACCGGGCCGAAGCATTATCAGATCCTGCCCGGGCAGAAGCAGATGTATCTGTTCCATGCGGATGATGTGCCCTCCAGCTTTTATTTCTTCCGGGTGGAGGTTGCGGTGTCAGGGCTGGTCATCGGGAAGGTGATCGGGACCTATTCCTTTAATACGCAGTTCATGGCCTACCATGAGGACACCTATGAGGAACGCAAGCAGAGAATCCGCGCCATCATACGGGATACGGACGAGGGGAGCGATTACCGGGCGGTGATCCGCTTGCATGACGGCGAGGTGCCGGACAATCTGGAGAAAATACTCTCCAATCATATGGCCTGGGTGAATGAGAGGCGGGACTGTTCGGATTTCCGGCTGATCATCATGGTATATATGTATGTCCGTTTTTCCCATCTTTTCTCAGATAAGCTGAAGCGGGATGTGGAAGATGCGATGGCGGGATACCGCTACTGGTGTGATGAGCCGGGGGACGATGTGATGTGGTTTTTCAGCGAAAACCACGCCCTGATGTTTCATATCAGCCAGTATTTCGCGGGACAGTCGATGCCGGAGCGGATCTTTACCTGCAGCGGCCTGACAGGGCGGGAAGCCTGCAAAAAGGCGGAGAGACTGCTTAACGCCTGGTTTGAAAGCTTTTTTACGGATTTTGCCACCGAGTGGAATTCCAGCACTTATCTGCCCATTGATGTGATGGGGCTGGGTTATCTCTATGATTTGACGCCCAAGGGTTCACCTCTCCATGAGAAATCGAAGAAGGCGCTGGATATGCTGGCGTTTTCTCTGGCGGTCAACGAGCATAGGGGCAATATCATGACCAGCTTTGGAAGGACATATGAAAGAGAGCTGAAGGGGAGCTACAGCACCGGAATGCCATCCCTTTTGTACCTGTTTTACAATGCGGGATATATGAACGATCATTTCCGGGCATTGGTTCCCATCGTGGTGGAAGACTACGAACCGCCGGCGGAATATGCGCGGTATGTGGGCCTGAAGGGGGACGAAGAGCTGATCCACCAGAATACTCAGGGCATTGACCGGTATGTAAACCTGTATCTGTATAAGAATTCCAGAGCGCTTTTGTCCACGGCCGTTGGCTTCCGGCCTTTCGGACCTGGCTATCAGGAGAGCATTGTCCAGGCGACGCTTGACGGCACCGCCCAGGTATTTGTAAATCATCCGGGCGAGGCGGAGATATACGGAAACGGGCGTCCCGGCTTTTGGGCAGGCAACGGATGTCTTCCGTTTGCGGCCCAGTACAGGAATATAAGCATCCTGGAATACCGTATCGGTGCGGAGAATCTGCTGGATTATACGCATGCATATGCGCCTCTTTCGGAATTTGACAGCTATAAAATCGGCAGCAGTGCGGCCGCGTTTGAGAAGAACGGAGGCTTTATCGGCATCAGAGCCTTAAACGGCCTTAAGATGCAGACGGAGGGGGCCTGCCGCAGACGGGAATTCATAAGCCCCGGGCGTAACAATGTCTGGGTGCTGAAGGTGGGGACCTTCGGAGAATACCGGGATGCGGATGAGCTCTTAAGGGACATGGAGCAAATGGAAATCGTCATGGGGGACGGGAAAACGGTTGTCGTAACGGGGAACGGCGACCGCTATGAGACAGAAAAGAATGTACTGTATGTGAACGGAAAGAAAGTGCATGATTATCCGCAGAGCGTGGCAGGTAAACTTGAGTTAAATGGAGGAAAATAAGGTGGAAATTAAATGTTTGCAGGAATTTGATCTGGGTATGTCGCTGGGCCAGGTGCGTTCGGTTCCGGTTTCTTTGGGGAAGGACCGGCCGGAGGCAGTGTTATTTGTATATTCGAGACAGGAAAATCTGGATCCGTGGCCGGAACTTTTTAACTATCCGAAGGATACCCTGAAAATGGCGCTCTATACCATGGATGGGATTGTTATGTGGAAGCGCGATCTGGGAAATGGCGTGATTCCGGGCGTATGGTATGCCCCGTTCATATCCTTTGATCTGGATCAGGACGGAGTGGATGAGATCTGGTTTTTGAACAACTTAAATCCCAATATTCCGTTCAGCCTCAACGCGCGCGTATTGGAACGCATCAATCCTCTGACCGGAGAGACCACCGGGCAGTGGAAATGGCCGGACAATACGATTGACGATACCATGTCACATTCTTACCGTTTCTTTATTACGGGCGGATATGTGCACGGCAAGCCGGTTTTGGTGACCGCCCAGGGAACTTACAGAGACATGTATCTGCAAGGCTATGGGGCCGGTATGGAGAAGCTTTGGGACATCAAGATCCCTTATGATGACGGCGGAGCGCGTTCCAGCCATCTGTGTCCGGTGCTGGATTTCAACGATGACGGAGTGGATGAGCTGTTCTGGGGAGAGCGCCTGATCAGCCTCGAGGACGGCCACGAGGTGTTCTGCGGGGATAAGGGAAAGTATATCGGCCATTCCGATATCGTGGTTCCTTTTGTGGATGATAAGACCGGAAAGAAATATATCTATACCTGCCGTGAGGATTACGAGCAGGAGGGCGAACCCAGAGTCGTTACCTATGACGAAAAGGGCGAAAGAGCATGGACTGCGGTGGAGAGCGTGGGCCACATGCACAACGGCTGGATGGCCAATATTGAACCGGATTACCGGAAGGTGGCGATGGCGATGCGCATCACCCGCCGCGTGATCAATAATGCTATTGTGGATACGGAGCCGGAGGATTTTTATTTTGATGCCGTGACAGGCGAACCTCTGAAAGCCCCCATCCCATTTAAGGGACATGAGGCCATGCCCATCGACTTTGACGGGGACGGTTACCATGAGTTCTATGTAACCGGCGGAGATAAGAGAGGATATGTTGTGGACCGGGAAGGCAGGATACACGGTTTTGCCGGCGGCACTGGAGTGGTAAGAAGCGGCAAGATTATGAATCGGCCGGGAGAGATGCTGATGGTATACTACCAGGATGAGGGGAAAGTCCGCATCTGGGGAGATGTAAACGCGGTTGAGAGCGAATACTGCAAGAAGAGATTCGCCCACAGCTATCACTGGAAGATGCAGCATTTTATGGGAACCGGTTATAACCACGGCAGCAGCCATATCACCTGCGGCATGTAACATAAAGACACTCCATTCAGGCGGGATTGGATGGAGTGTTTTTTAAATTCTTAGAAGGAAATAAAAAGAGAGATAAAGAGAATGAGCAAGAATGAAGAAAAATTTCGCATGATGCTTGTCTGGCTGTGTGTAATCAGCTACTTTGTAAGCTACATCACCCGTGTCAATTACAATTCGGTCCTGCTGGAGATTGAAAAGGAGGCAGGGTTTGACAAGGTATCCGCAGCCCTCGCACTGACCGGCAGCTGTATCACCTATGGGGGCGGGCAGTTGATCAGCGGCTGGATGGGAGATCGGATCAGTCCGAAGCTGATGGTGCTTATGGGACTGCTGCTTTCGGCAGCGATGAATCTGGCCGTACCGCTTTTTACATATCCGGGGTTTGTCCTGTGCTTCTGGTGCGTAAACGGGTTCGCACAGGCCCTGATCTGGCCGCCGTTAGTCAGGCTGATGTCCACCTATCTGGACGAAGATCAGTATAAGAAGAGCTGTGTACAGGTGACCTGCGGTTCTTCTGTCGGCACCATTGCCGTTTATCTTCTGGCGCCGCTTTGTATATCACGCGGAAGCTGGAGAAGCCTGTTCTTCCTGTGCGCTGCCACAGCCTTGGTGTTTTCGGTCATCTGGTTTATGGGAGTCGGAGCGGCGGAAAAACGTCTGCGCAAGTTTGTTGCGAATCATACCAGCGGGCTGCCCGCTGGGGAGGGGAACCTTCAAAACAAAGAGGGGGCCCGAAGCCATACGCCCTTCCTTCTCATAGGCATGATTATGGTTGCCATCGTCATGCAGGGGATCCTCCGGGACGGTGTCACCACCTGGATGCCTTCTTATCTGTCGGATACCTTCCATCTGGGCAGTGCCGTATCGGTATTATCCGGCATTATACTGCCTATATTCGGTATCTGCTGTCTGCAGTTGACCCTGCAGCTCAACCGCAGGCTCATAAAAAATGAGCTGCTATGTGCAGGAAGTCTGTTTTTGCCTTCCTGTCTGAGCGCTCTGCTGCTTTTGCTGATGTTTTCAGCCAACCCGGTGCTGTCGGTATTTTTATCGGCGGTCATCACGGGATGTATGTACGGTGTCAATGTGATTCTGGCGAGCATGCTTCCGCGTTACTTCGGAAAAAACGGGCGCGTGAGCTTTATTTCCGGCCTGTTTAACTCCTGTACCTATGTGGGAAGCGCTCTGTCAGGAAGCGGGAGCGCGCTGATCGCTCAAACTGCCGGATGGCCCGCCGTCATACTGTTCTGGTGCGGTGCGGCGCTGGTCGGAACGCTGCTGTGCGTAAGGGCTGCAGGTCCGTGGAAGCGTTTCCGCGAACAGCAGAAATCGGTGACAGGGTGTTAATGCCGCTGCCAAGGAAAATGAAGGCGGGATTCTTTATTAAGCACCGACGGAAGCGGACTTTGCCCTGCTGTTTATAAGTCCCAGCTCCGGTGAATATTTCAACGCCACAGAGGGTATCTGGAGCTGGATATATGCGAGAACTAGCTGGCGGTGGATTCACACTGATCAAAGGCGACAGCGTGATCAGGGTGAATAAAAATTATAGGTATTTAAGTCTTTAAACCTGCTTAATTTCATGTGGTATAGATAAAAAGAAGGCTATTGTGCTGTGGCAATAGCTTTTTTTTATTTTAATTAATGCGGAAATAATTCAGCTAAGCAGAATGACAGATTTAGCTGAAGATGATATAATCTATATTAACACGGATTGTTATTTTTATAATTTATTCTTTTATTGGTCTCTCATTTCTAATAAGAGAGGAGAAAATACAATGAAGTTAATCTATTTCTGGTCTAAAGACTGTCATAAAGCGAATATATATGGCAGAAGCCGAAATGATTTTGAATTTAATGATGGTTTTACATTATTATCTTGTTATATAGTAGAATTTCTATTTGAAAAAGGACAGATATATATACAAAAAAGGGATTCAGAAATAGAGTGTTTTTATGGAAAAAACATTAATGATGTTATTGCTATTGTTGGAGAAAATGGAGCAGGTAAATCAACAGTATTAAGTATGCTAGCTGAAGAAAGTAGTCATATACATTATGCTGGTAGGGAGAAAGAGTATATAAAGATATTTGAGGAAGCTGATGGATCTATAACAGTGTATTATTACCTAAACAGGAAATTAAAGTTTATTGGCGATAAGAAATTGGCTGTTAAGCTTATTAATACACGTTATAACAATCACTCATCTCATGACAGTGAGTTCGATTTATCTTGTATATTTATTGCTAATAATTTTGAATGGAGAGATTTTTATGGATTAGCATTATTTAATAAGAATAAAAGCGACAATATAATTGAATATAATTTTGCAAAAAAAATAGTACAATTGTCTTTAAATCCAGAAATATCATATGGAGCTGAATTAGATGAAAACAAAACGTTAGTTCTTATTAAATCATATGAAAAAAGGATGGAAGAAAATATTATTGAAAGAGTGGCTCTTTATCAAATCCGTTTACTTGTAATGTCAATGCGATATATACCATCTAAATTAAGGCATGAGTTATCTGATATATACGGGTCATTTAACGTAGGAATAAAAGTTTTTTCAAGCGCGTTTAATATGTGGGATGATGAACAATTGAAAGAACTTATTAAGTTAGAGAGAAATATTAATTATAGGGAAACGCGATACATAATCTATGCATGTTATCAATTTATTCTTTTAGAAACTTGCTATTTTTTTGAAAAGTATGTTGGAGAAATGATAGAATCGCATTTTGCTGATAATAAAGAAGAGATCGTTGATATTGAATTTTTAAACTGCATTATTGAAAAATTAAAAGTGGAAAGTATAAAAGATGAGTTGGGCTATGATATTACCCAATTGAATTGGTATCAGCAACTGGTCGCTAGTTTACATATTTTTGAAAAGTATAACAACGAGAGGTTATACATTGGAAATTATACATTTGCATCATCTAATGGTAAGCGGTTTTTAGAATTCTTATCAGATATATTTAGTCAAGATAACAAATTTTTTTTGCGGATATTAACATTTAAATATTATCCATCTTCCACTGGAGAAAATGCTCTAGCTTATATATTTGCATATATACATGATGCGATAAATTATAGAACTAAGAACAAGGATATATTAATTTTTATTGATGAAATTGATTCTGCCTTGCATCCAAGATGGCAACAAACTATATTATGGTATTTATTAGAATACTTAAATTCTTTTGAAGATTATCATTTCCAAATAGTATTTACAACTCATTCACCAATTATTTTATCAGACTTGACAGATAACAGAATTATCCGATTAAAGCGAGATAAGAATAAGATAAAAATATTCACTAAAGAGAATCAGACTTTTGGTGCTAATATTATGAGATTGTATTATGATGATTTCTTTATGGACAATGGAGGTATTGGTGAATTTGTAAAGAAAAAGATTAAACAAGTGGTGGACTATTTAAATGGAAAAGATAATAATATCTCTTTAACTGAAGTTCAATATATTATTGATCACATTGGGGAGCCGACTGTTAAAAGGCAATTAAAGCAAAAATTAAATGAGTTAGTATCAAATAAGGAACAGACACTGATAGAACTAATTCAGGAAATTGGCGTACAGGAGGCTATTGAACGTTTACAGAAGAGGAAATAAATATGATTAAAATTGAATGTGATATGAAGAAGATAAGATCAATACATTCCATCTATGTAGAAGAATTTTTATTTCCTAAGTATTTTTCTTTATATAAAACTCAATCAGAGCAGATAAAAGATTACCTTAACAATTTGTTGGGGAATAAAGATGAGGTTATTCTTGAACATTTAAAGGGATTATGTGTTGACACCGATTTGGAGCAGATAATCTGCAAAGAGAAGTATATTCGTGGGAAAATTTTTGGAAAAACTATGAAAGATAAGCAGTCATATAAAGATTTAAAAAAAATTTGGGATATGATATTAGATTACGAAGGATTTAATAGAGGCATAAGTAAAGGGGCTAAGTATTCCGTTTCATGGAATCGACATTTATTTGTTGAAATGACAAATATAAAGGTATGTCCATATTGCAATCGGAATTATATAACAAGCTATGTTGAAGATGATAAAGATAATAGGATTCATACAACAGCCAGTATAGACCATTACTATCCGAAAGCAATATATCCGATTTTACAGTTAAATGTATTTAATATGATACCGTCATGTACTGTTTGTAATAGTTATACTAAAGGTATAAAGGATTTAAAACATTTAAATCCTTACTTTGATAAAGGCAGTATTTCGTTTAAAATGAAATTGAATTCAGTGGAAAGCCTATATTCAAGTAATTGTAATATCTGCATAGTAGCAGGGAATGATAAAAAGTCAAGAGTATCAGTTGAAGTATTCAAGTTAAATAAGATTTATGAAACACATAACTCAATACTTAACGAAATAAAAGAGAAAGTGATGGATTATGAAAATTTTAAAGAAAATTATTATGAAAAGTTGTTAGGAGAAATCGATATAGGAATCGATAATATTTATAAAAATTGGTTTGATTTTTTGTTTAAAGAGGAGAAGGATGAACCATTAGTTAAATTAAAAAAGGATATCTACAATCAAATAATAGGATAAGAAAGGGGAAGTCTGCTAATAAAAAATATGTCTATATTGATTAATTATCTAATTCAGTGCCTTATGGTGGGTATAGTTCCAATATTACCAATTTCAGTCTAGGCCTAATCGACTGTTTCCGGTTCTAACTACCACAAAATCTACTATTGGAGGAGTACTAAATGAATATTTATGAACTAATGGACTCAGTAATATATTGTGATAATATCGAATCAGGAATGAAAAGTTTATTAGAGTTAGTATCCATTTTGGACAAAGAAAGGTATACTTCTAGACTATTGGATGAATTTTATTGGAGACGTCAAAATGGGAGTATTAGATTATTTGATTATGACTTGGTATCAGATGAAAGGGGAAAAAATTATTGTATTGAAAGCGGATGTGTAGCGTTAAGTTTATATATAATACTAACTATACCAAGTCATAAAAAACCAAAACAAACACTAAAAGAACTGCAGAATTATGCAGAGAAACAGTTAGAGTATTGTAAAACAGAAAGCAACAGTATTACAGATGTTAGAATTGAGAAAGTAATACAATATTTTGATGATAATTATCAATTTATGAAAAAGGTTTTTAATTATAAGAATAGAAAAGTACCATTTTTAATACTTGATATGAAGAAGGAAGATTATGTTAGTGAATATTTGACATTAGAAGATCCAGATAATTTTTTATATTTCTGTTTTTTCTTTTTTGCTAGCGATGAAACGGAAAATGGTAGAACTGTAGAAGAAGAGGTGTTTTATAATTTTAGTTTAGCTCTTATTAGGAAATATTTTGGAAAAGATGGGATTTCAGATTCTTTTGTAGAACTGCTAAAAACAACTTGTATACCTAAAATTGAAGAAATCAGTATGGACCAACAAATAGTAATTTTGGCTGAATTGCTTTCTGCTGGATTGATGTATGAGAGTCCTTTCCAGGAGTATTATATTTCTACACTTTTCAGCAATGATATTAAAACAATATATAAAGCTGTAGCAGAAAGAATGTTGAATGCAATAACTACGCCTGATTAGACGAATAATCTTTTTAGGTAGAGAAAACTGGTGGCTATAGTCGTATGGATTTCTAAAGCGTCAGGATAGCTAAATTCAGTCCGATTTTTTTATATGTAACGAAATGAACTCCGAAGGTACCAAGTACTGTAGTTACTAAATAAACTGCATGTAGTAGAAAAAGGGGTTTTGGTTTTTGGTAAAAATCACATTGTAGAGGGGATGCGATGCGGAATGTGTGAAGCGCATATCAATGGTACAGTAAGGGTTTTCATTGCATAGGTCCGTCACAGAAAAGCATTTGGAGACAATAATGAATTTGTAAATTTTGATCCAGTATATGGATTTAGTGGTGAAACGCATTCATGTGTTTTGCGTGGCCTTTTCCCTGGAAAAAGATTGACTTTTCAAAGAAGGTATGGTAAACTCAGGTAAAATTTGAGTGATACCGTTTGCCCTGTAAAACAAACGACAGCACAGACAATATCAGAGCGCAAAAGTAGTACCTGCAGGTAACGTATTTCAGAGAGCCCCGGACGGTGGGAAAGGGTATAACGGACAGCAGGGAATGGATTTGCAAGATGCTTCGGTGAAACAGCAGAGATGAGTAGCCGATGCCGTATATCTCACGTTACAGAGACAGGATAAGATCCGCATGAGGAGCCGTATACGCGGCTTGAAATTGGGTGGTACCACGATATAATCGTCCCTGGCAGTTTGCCGGGGACTTTTTTCTTTCAATAGTAAAATACGCTCTATTGAACAAAAACGCTCCGCTTAGGATCGCACTGCGGCGGAAATTTAATCAGGATTTGAATCAAAGAATGAGGAGGCAAAAATTATGTTAGACGGCAAGAAATCGCTGTTCAGCGGCATGCAGGCCACAGGAACACTGACACTTGGAAACTATCTGGGAGCTCTGCGCAACTGGGTGACGCTGCATGACGAATACGAATGTTTTTATTGTGTGGTGGATGAGCACTCCATCACGGTGCGCCAGGACCCGGCCACACTTCGCAAAAGAGCCAGGGATCTGCTGATCCTGTATATTGCGGCAGGCCTGGACCCGGAGAAAAACTGCATCTACTACCAGTCCCATGTATCCGCTCATGCTGAGCTGTCGTGGATACTGAACTGCTTCACTTATATGGGAGAATTAAACCGCATGACACAGTTTAAGGATAAGTCTGCCAAACATGCGGACAATATAAACGCGGGCCTGTTCACCTATCCGGTGCTGATGGCGGCCGACATACTGCTGTTCCAGTCCGATGTGGTGCCGGTGGGCATCGACCAGATGCAGCATCTGGAGATCACCCGGGATATCGCGGAGCGGTTTAACAATATATACGGCGATGTCTTCACGGTCCCTGAAGCGTATATCGGAAAGGTGGGCGCGAAGATCATGAGCCTGCAGGACCCGTCGAAAAAGATGTCCAAGTCCGATGAAAATCCCAATGCCAGCATCTATATGATGGACGATCCGGATACGATCATGAGAAAATGCAGGCGCGCGGTGACGGATTCCGAAGCGGCGATACTCTACCGCGATGAGCAGCCGGGCGTGAAGAATCTGATTGATATCTACAGCGCATGTACGGGAAAAACAGTGGATGAGGTGTTGAAGGAGTTTGATGGTAAGGGCTACGGAGACCTTAAGACAGGCGTGGGCGAAGCTGTGGTATCCGTATTAAAGCCGATTCAGGATGAACACGCCAGACTGTCAAAGGATAAAGCTTATATAGACGGAATTATTAAGAACAACGCGGAAAAGGCAGCTTACTATGCGAATAAGACACTTCGCAAGGTGCAGAAGAAGGTTGGATTTCCTGAACGTGTGAGATAGGAGCGTACCATTTAGTTACTATTCACGGCGGCCGACATGCGCGGGAAGTTTGCGGCAGCTGTGAATAGTAACACATTTACCGGCTTATGACAGGCGGTATCCGGTTAGTAGAACGGATGCCGCCTGTTTTCCGGTTCAATAGGAAGGAAAAACCTGCCGCAAGCGGAGGCCTTTTTCATTACCAGAGAGGGATTCTTTTAAATAAAGACAGTATAGAAAGCAACACCGAATCATGAAGGAGGGTAAGCGCCAAATGTTAGGGTGGCTGGCGTTTCGCCACCAAATACCTCATAATG